>ENA-OPZZ01001090-OPZZ01001090.1-human-gut-metagenome-genome-assembly--contig:-NODE-1090-length-18552-cov-5.508005_pt1 | contig 18552 bp, 20 predicted proteins | sample MGYA00242487_ERZ504511 | MGnify/ENA primary metagenome ERZ504511 (study PRJEB26092, sample SAMD00036241) | human gut metagenome | host: Homo sapiens | study: EMG produced TPA metagenomics assembly of... | reverse complement strand
TTTGTTCGGGTGCCTAGATGAAAACGGGTGATAATATTTTTATCACCGGTACCACTAGAGTAATCCTGTATGGAGATTCCAATAAGGGAGTGAACTTTATGACCATTTTCTTCAAATTCTCCTTTTGCATGAAGCTGTGCATAGCTGTTATAACTTGTGTAGCGGAGGCGGTCATACAGTGCAATTAATTTTTTACTGGTCTGTACTTTGCATATCTGATCTGTAATTGAGTTTTGATAATTTTCACTCATGTATGTTTTCCTTCTTTCTATTTCAAATATTGTTTTACAAGCTGTGTCATATTTTTGGGCAAATCTTCTAATTTGGTAATATCTAAAAAACCATCCTGATAGATTCTGCGGATGTTTTCTTTGTCATCACCAATTGCTGCAGCAAAGATCACAATGCCACGTTTACGATATTCATTCTTGATACCACGAAGATCTGCTTCTGCTTCCGTACCACTGTACCCACAATCTGCGGGCTGTCCGTCAGAGATTATGATGAGGAGTTTTTGTGATTCCGGACGCTTTGCCAGGTGTTCCGCAACATAACGAAGTGCAGCTCCATCCCGGTTGCCATTACGGGCAGACATATCTATCAGCCGGTAACGGTCAGAGGCATCCAGAGAATCAAATTCAGCATAGGAATACAAAGCAACACCCTTAGAATCTGTAGAATGCCCATAAATGGTAATAGGAATTCCCAGGCTCATACAGAAATCATACAGCACGATTGCAGTTTTCCGGGCATGGGTAATACGATCTCCCCAGCCCATAGAACCACTTTCATCAACCAAAAGTCCCACGGAAAGTTTTTGTTCTTCATCCGGAAGCCTGGTTCTGGTAAAGATACCGCCGTCCTTTCGGTGTAAAGCCCGCATATCCAGCCTTTTACCAAATAACAGGTTTTTTTTGTTTCCCGCCTTCTGCCTCTTCTTTTAATAAAGGAAGAATGGAACTTTGCAGCCTTTTGGAGGTCCGCAAAAGAGGGGAAGCAACTGTTTGATAAGATTTGATAAAAAAGTCGGAAACGGGATTGATGCGGTGGATTGTTACATGGATGCCTGCATGGGCATTTCCGTAATGTATTTCATCCGCCGATTTTTGCAAGTCTTCTGTTAATTCCTGTTCATAATCATTTTGGGCTTTTTCCGTAGCAACATCATTTAGGATGCGTGCAAGATCATTCGCTGCATTTTCATAACCGGAACCGGCATACTGTGATGCGTATGTGATTCCTGGATTATTTCCATCTAATACTGCTGTAGTTTTAGCAAGTTCAATTCTTCCTCCTTCTTCCTGCAGTACTTTTTCTGCCTGGTTGATTGCATCTTGTCTGTAATTTGGATCAAGACCAGATAAGTCACAGGTTATAGGAGTTTTTGATTTTACTGTAGGACCTGGAATGTTTTTAGGGATTCCTCCGTTTTTACCAGTTGGAAGAGGAGATCCGCTACCTGATTCTTTCCGCAGCAGATCCTCCAGAGCATCGCAAACTTGGGTACTATCCTGCTTTTTTAAAGACTCTCTGGTTAACTCTACCATAGGCTGAATATAGTTCCAGCAAAGTACTAAAAGATAGTTGGAAGCACGTAAGCGTTCTTTCCCCTGTGTGGCAATTAAAGCATCGTCAATATAATCCATGCAGTCTGAAAGGGTGTCTGTGTATTCTCCAGAATAATTCGTGCGGTTATTTATATTACCAGTCCGGCAATAAGACAAAATTAAATTGCTCATAATGGAAAACGGCTGATAGCCACAGTCAATTTGTTCCTGTATAGAAGGAATCAATTCAGACATCCGCAGATTATTGATCTGTATTCCCTGCTTAAAAGTTCCGGGATATTCTTCACACATCCGGGCTTCAATGTAGATGTCCTCCAGTATATTATTAAACTGTGCAGCACAGCGGGATAGCGTCAGACACGTTGCGTTATCTTTTTCTTCCATGGCATCTAAGATGTCCTGCAGATTTGCCTTGTATCCAGAAGGCAGATTGTCTGGTGCTTCTGGATAGAAGGAACCATTTTCCATATTGGTCAGATAAAGCTGTAGTGATGCAAAATCAGAGTAACGCAGATGTCCGATTTCATGTCCAGTTAGACCAGTCAGGCTTTGTGACCGCAGAAATCGGGAAGGAAAGCTTTGGGTTATCGAGTTTGCGGCGTTACAGTGAATTCTATAATTATCTGTATAAGCGATGTCTGCATTTTCAGAACTGTCCCATTCCATAAGCACCTGAAGTCCATAGCGAGAACGGCCAGTAGCCGTTTTCGCCAGAGATGTTTGGTATTTTTGGAAAGCCGATGAAAGAAAGAGTTCTTCATCAGTGATTTTTGACTCCGTATCCCGAATCATTCTTTTTAAAGCTTTTTGAGTGTTATTCAATTTTTTCACCTTTCTTTCTTTTTCATATTTTGGGTTAGGAGATCTTCCATTGTACAGCCGTAATACTGGGCTAACCGAAAGACGGCGTAAGCAGATGGAAGCGTATGCCCATTTTCATAGTTCATAATTGTTTTTTCCGGTAGATGCAGAAGTCTTGCTACGGCTTTCTGAGAGAGTTTCGTCTGCTTGGATTTTCTTAAATAAACGAGATTTTCTGCCAGAGTTTTGCGTAGTTCGGCTTCGGTATAAAAGGTGTTCTTCAATAGTGTGTTATGATGCAAGAACTGTATCCAAGCAAGAACCTTCAATTTCGATACGGCTTTCAGAATCGGCAGTGACGGAAGATAAAATGGTATAATGAGCAGCTTCCTGTATATCGCCACATACCATAAAAGACTGAACCCAGGCAATTAATTCCCGGACTCCACAGCAGCCATCTGTTATCAGGTTATCCTGACAATACTGTGCGATGGAACGTACAATCTGTGTCATGGTACGTACTGATTTTTTTATCGGAACATCCGGTAATAGCAAGAACACGCTCTACCATGGTCTCTTCATCCGGTTCATCCATATCTATGACCATATTCATCCTTGAAATGACAGACTGGTTCATGGGACGACAGCCGGCATAGTCATGATTAGTTGTGACTACAATGGTAGTATCCGGATGCCGATGGATGACTTCCCCGTTTGGCAGAAATACACTGTTACAACGGTCCAACAGGGAATTAAGCCCTACCAGTACACCAGGATTGGCAATCACCGTAGGCTCCTGTATTTCTACCAGATAGCCGTTTCGGATGGCTTCAACCAGTGGTGTATCCACATAGCGGAACTGTTGGCTGTTGGAGGTAGCAGCTTGTTTCTGTTTCATTTCCTCAGATATATGATGGATCAATTCTTCATAAACTGTATTTTCTGATACTTTTTCATCATAAGTACCCGTTAATTTTTCATAGGCAGTAGCCGGATCTAGGGTAATGTCTTGAAAAGAGGGCAGTTCCCCTACCAAAGAAAGCTGTTTTTCATCTACATCAGGTAAAATCTGTCCAAGAAGGTCAAAAATTTCTGTATTTGCCGAGCAGGTGATGCATCGGTAAGGCAGGTGAAGTCCTGCAGCAATGGCTTTGGCACCTTCGGTCTTTCCCGTTCCAGCAGGCCCACGGAGCATAAAATTCCGCATAGGCTGCTTGCTGTCAGTTGTTAATTTGGCATGTTCGCATATTCTTTGGATTTCTTTTGGGATTACATACCAATCTTCGAGAATAGGAACGGTTGATTCTTCTTGGGAAGTTAATGTCCGAGAATTGGACAGGATGTATTTATCGACAAAATCTTCTTTGGGAATTGAAACGGCGGAAGCAGTATAGTGATGTCCACCTTTTAATACCTGAAAGGTACCCTGGATAATTTCCGTTGGTGCATAAACACCTTTTTGGATATTCAGTGGTGTAAGTCTTTGGAGCACGCCATTTGCAGGAGTGTCAACTTTGATGTTCCCGATAGGAAGGGAATCACCATAACGGATCCTGCGGTACACGTTATCACAAAGAACCGCAGCCGTTTCTGCAGCTTTGGGCAGGTCAGGGAAACCGTCATCACGGTGTTGCTTTAATTCCTGATATTTTTCATTGAATTCGTCATCAGAAAGAAACGTAGGCATTAAAGCAAAATAAAGAGCACTTCCGGAATCTTCATCTTTTTTAAACTGATATGGCTCTGGTTTACTGGCCAGATCCAAAGGTTTTTCATACTTTCCGGCTATAAATTTCCCAGTCATACGGTTGTAGACCACTACATGCAGCAACCCGGTACGGCTTGGATATTCTGCGATTGTAAAATTGTTTGCTTGGCTTCCAATGGCTCCGAGTTCTTCCTCTGCTTTTCCAGCAGGTGGATTTTCCAAATCCATATAAGAAAAAACTGCCTGCAAAGTAGCAGAATGGAGAGTAGCCCGTTTTTTAGGCTGATTACAGTATTTGGAAGCGATGTCTTTCATCACTGCACTTTTCCCGGAATAGCTGTCAAATGGAGATGGTAGCGTTCTTTCAAAAGTCCAGTTAGGGACAAAGTTTGTATTTGGCATAGTATTTCCTCCTTTATTCTTTTATCCAGGATAATTCTAGTGCCTGGTCCTTTTCTTTTGCGGTCAATTCATCTTTTTGGAAGATGGAAATGAGAATATCCCAATAGTTTCGTGGCGGGAAATAATCAAAACAATCCTTGATTTCCGCTGTATCACCATTTTGGATGTAAATTTGCCCGTTTTCATTAATATAGAGTTTATGGTGTCCTTTCGCATGGAGCTGTCCGATAAGGTTCTCCAGGTTTTTCTTGCCAATTAAGGAATACCAGGATTCCGGATCAGCAAAAGGAACATCGTCCTCATCGGTAACTGTGACAGTCTTTTTGAGGCTGGCAATGGTCAGCATTTGAAGTTCCAGATATCCGTATTGGTTCATACGTGCTTCCGCAAAGTTGTAGTCCTCCGTATGAAAGGTTCTCAGACGTATGGGATTTCCGCAAAGGAGCTGCTTCATGGATGGCGGCTTCTGGAAATTCCCATGTTGCATTTGGAAATGCAGCCTGTAGTTTGTCGGTAATCTGATAGCTGATTTGTCTCCAAAGCAATTCTTCTGTTTCGGAAACTGGCTCAGATGATTTCAAAGAAGACCAAGGGCTTGTTTTGCCCTGGTTCTTGAGTAGGTTTAGAGTCAGTTTATGGATTTTGGGAAGAAGTGTGGAAAGAAATAGCAGCAGGATGCCAAGGATTCCGATACTTGCGACTGCATTACGATTTCCATTTCCTGGTATGAATATAGTTGCAATTAACAAAATTATTGTGAGCATACTTAGAACTTTAAGAAATTTCTTTTGTGTATTCACTTCATTTCCTCCATGTTTGTTTCAATAGAAAAAGGAATTGCAGCAGACCAGTAGATACTGGAAAGTCGCAATTCCTTCATTTTAGGGATCTTTGATAATTTACGGGAATGGAAGCTGCTGTGGTGGTGTATTTTCCGGAATATTGGTAAATCCATCACCAGATACATTGCCAGCCGTAAATCCCTGTGGTGCATAAGCCGATCCCCCTGCCGGAGCATAAGACATCTGTTGTGCGGCCTGTGGCATCATATTGTTATTGACTGGCATTGCGCCAGTAGGCACGGTACCGGAAGGATTCATTCCCGGGTTTCCATTATAAGTAGCACCGTTTGCTGGTACTGGTGGAACATTTGGATTTCCGACCATTGGATTCCCCGGTACAGGTGTTCTTGTCGTTCCAAAAGCAATGGCATCCGTTCATGCACCGGTGCTACAGAAGCATTTGCCTGCGTAGTCAGAATTACAAAACGATTTTGACCATTATAGATTTGATAACACCCTGCCATAAATAATGTGGCATCCTGCTTTGGACTTTGAAAAGTATATTTTTCTTTGTTTTTACACCATTCGTAAAAGTGATGGGCAGGAATCACACATCTTCGATGCAGCACACTGTCCCGAAAGGTCTTCTTGTCCAGTATCGCCTCCGCCCTTGCATTGATAAGCAGTCCCTTTCCCTAGAACCCCGGAAAGCCCCACTGCATCTGCCTCGCAGCCACTTCCTTACACTCCTTTGTAAGAATGACTGCAGATTCAGACGGGTGGATGTCCTGTCCATGCTCTATCTTTAAACGCTGGTCCAGTTTCCTTACAATCTTTTCAATTTCCCGTGAAGTTTCATCATCCACATAATATCTTCCGCACATTTTCTGTCCTCCTTTTTCCTATTTTACTTCATCCCTGGTATCTTATACAACCAGTTTCCATGCACAATCCTCCGGACAAAAGAGAAGCACAAAATTGATTTGTTTTCCCAAAAGTACCGCCTGACATCTATACTTCCAGTTCAAAATTCCCGCATACCACTGCTTTTCTACAGTCAGAACCTGGATATGATTGATTTGAATAATCTCTTCATCCTCCCCTTTTACCTTCAGCATCAATGGCAGAGATTTTCCGGTAGCTGTGAACCAGCACTGGACTGCCACCTCATGATAGGTTCCGGATAAAGGCTCCTGCTCTGTATGCTCTGTATTTATTCCGATTCCAAATGCCACCTTTCCTTCCCCCTTCCCGCTATTCTGTCTTTAATTTTTCATAGTCCACAGAACGTTTTTCCCGTGAAATGCCACCACTCATGTGATCAATACACCCACCTAAAAAAGCCGCACGTATTACCGAATCATTCCCATACCGTTTTCTGATCTGATCTATCGTTTCATCCATTTTTTCCAGTTTCTCATAATCATTCGTATCAAACAGATTTAGTTGTCTCATATTCACCTGATCCTTGATGCGGCTGGTATGGATTCCCAGATGCCGGATGGGTGTCCCATCCCAGAGCTGGTCAAATAACTGGCAAGCACACTGATGAATCTCTATCGTAATATTGGTTGCATTCTGAAGCGTCATCTGGTGACTGGCATAACTGAGATCATAATTCTTGATCCCTACTGCAATCACTTCTGCCCTGACTCCTGCTCCACGAAGTCTGCTTCCTACTGTCTCTGCCAAAGCCAACAGCACCAATTTTGCTGTAGATGCATCTGTCACATCAAAAGGAATCGTTGTAGAATTGCCGTATCCCTTATTAGCAGGCGGGGCCGACTGGACTACAGACACATCAATCCCATTTGCAAACCCCCAGACAACTTCCCCATGTTTCTTCAAATGTTGTTTTAAGTAACTCGGATCACTCTTTGCCAAATCTCCTATGGTCCGAATTCCCAACTTGAAAAGTGTCTTTGTTGTTGCCCGTCCTACAAAAAACAAGTCGCTTACCGGCAATGGCCACATCTTTTTCTGTAACTCAGACTTCCATAGTGTGTGCACTCTGTCGGGCTTCTGAAAATCACTTGCCATCTTAGCTAACAGTTTATTCTCTGAAATACCGATATTCACTGTAAATCCAAGCCGTTCCTTAATCTGTCTCCGCATCTTCTCCGCCGCTTCCACTGGTGTCCCCCAAAGCAATTCCGTTCCAGTCATATCTACAAACGCCTCATCTATCGAGTATTGTTCCACTGTGGGAGAATACTCTTGCAAAATTCCCATAAAAGCTTTGGAACACCTCTCATACAATCCATAATTCGGAGGCACTAAGATAAGATTTGGACATTTCTGTTTTGCTTCCAAGATTGATTCACCTGTCTGTATCCGATATTTCTTTGCTGGAATGGATTTTGCCAAAATGATTCCATGACGCATCGCCATATCCCCACCTACCGCTGACACCTGTTCTCTTAAATCGCCTTTCCATCCCAAATGATGCAGCCGATATACCGCTTCCCAGGACAAAAAGGCAGAATTTACATCTATATGAAAAATCACTTTTTCCAAACTCACGTTCCCCTCCTTTATATCTCATTATATAGAACATACGTTCTGAAATCAAGAGATAATATTTTCCATATCCATGCTTCCTCTATATATAGTAATTTTCTTCTCAGGATAAACAATATATAGTGCTTTTATATTGACACATACTACATATAGTGTTATACTTACTATGTAATTATTATTTGTGTCATCCGGAAAGGATATACGCACGCAGTTTAGGTTTGTAAAAGTGTCAGAAGTATACCACGCTACCAGCAGGGACTTCTGGCTTTTTTATTTTGCAGGAAACTGCACGCATTAGAGAATGAACATCCGTGTCATTCTCTTTTTTTATGCCTGAACGCAAAAAAAGGAGGAAGAAAAACCGGAACAAATAAGAATTACAACTATACCATAGAAAAGGAGACAAGAATAAAATGAACCACTCTAATGAATTATCAAACGTGGAAAAAATCAAACAACTGGTGGACCATCTGAATTTACAGCGTAACGCTTATTATAATGAGAACAGTCCGAATATCAGTGATGCGGAATATGACCGAATCTTCGATGAATTAGTGGAATTAGAAGAGCAGACAGGCTTTGTCTTATCCAATTCACCGACACAAACCGTAGGCTATACTCCCATCAGTGAACTTCCCAAAGTAAAGCATCCGGTCCCTTTGCTCTCTTTAGATAAGACAAAGCAGGTACAGGACTTGATAAGTTTTGCCGGTAAGCAGCCAGTTCTGTTTATGCTGAAGTTGGACGGATTAACGACTAAATTAGTCTACGAAAATGGAACACTTGTAGAGGCTTCCACGCGTGGCGACGGAGAAATTGGGGAACTTATCACCCATAACATCCCTGCATACGTTGATGTCCCTCTCTCAATTCCATATAAAGGCCGGCTGGTGATTGTTGGAGAATCCTTCATCCCAACCAATGACTTTGAGCGTTTAAAAGAAACCCTCCGAGATGGAAAAGGAGAACCTTACAAAAATGGGCGAAATCTGGCTTCTGGCTCTGTGCGAAGTCTTGATCCGGCAAATTGTGCAGGACGCTGTCTGCACTTTATGCCTTTTAATGTTCTGGAAGGTCTGGACTCTCCATTTCTCTTTCCAGACAGCAGATCTATAAAGGTTTCCAGCCTGTTTGACTATGGCTTCCAGCCTTGTCCTTATATTATTGCAACCCAGCCTTTAACCTTGGATCTTGTAAACCAGTATATTGAAAATCTGACTGTTCTGGCAGGCAAAAAACATCTGCCTATTGACGGAATTGTAATGATTTTCGACAGTCTGGACTATTCCAAAAGCTGTGGGCGTACCGGACATCATTATAAAGATGGACTGGCTTTTAAGTTTGAAGACGAAACTTACGAAACCACTCTTCGCAATATAGAATGGACACCCACCCGTTTCGGAGAAATTGCACCTGTGGGAGTTTTTGACTCTGTGGAAATTGACGGATGCTCTGTTTCCAGAGCAACCCTTCACAATCTGACCTTTATCAAAGAATTAGAATTGGTGCCAGGTTGTAGAATTTCTGTATCGAAACGTAATATGATCATTCCTCATATTGAAGAAAATCTGGAACGTGGTCATTACGTAGATGCAGTTCCCCCAGTATGTCCATGCTGTGGTTCTCAGACTCGTATCTATCAAAGAAAAGGAAATGATGGGCGTCTCATTGAAACAGTGCATTGTGACAATCCCAACTGTGATAGCCAGATCCGAAAACGCTTTACACATTTCGTTGGAAAAAAAGCAATGAACATCGAGGGACTCTCCGAAACTACCTTGGAAAAATTCCTGACTTTGGGTTATCTCCAGACATTTCCGGATATTTACCATCTAAATGAACATCAGGAAGAAATCTTACAGTTGGAAGGTTTCGGTAAAAAATCCTTTGAAAGATTATGGAATTCCATTACTTCCAGCCGTAATACTACCTTTGTCCGATTCCTGGTTTCCATGGATATTCCTATGGTCGGACGAACCAAAAGCAGGATTTTGGATACAGTATTCCACGGCAGTCTGCAGGAATTTTTTGACGCTGCCTCTGGTGACTATGATTTCACCCAGTTAGATGACTTTGGTGATACTCTGAATCAGAATATCCATGACTGGTTCTCTGATGAAAACAATCTAATTCTCTGGCACGAACTCCAAAAAGAACTTATATTTGAAGAAAGAAAGGAAATGAACACTATGATGAAAGAAAATGTATTTACAGGATGTACTATCGTTGCAACAGGAAAACTTGCTCATTTTACAAGGGATGAAATCAACTCCAAGATCATTGAGCTTGGAGCAAAAGCCGGCAGTTCTGTCACAAAAAAGACAGATTATCTGATTTGTGGGGAAAAAGCCGGAAGTAAATTAACAAAAGCTCAGGCTCTCGGTATTAAAATATTGTCTGAAGATGAGTTTCTTGAGATGATTGCATAAAGGAGAACTCCGATGAAAGATAAAATATATCTAAAATATAAAGGTCGGGATAGCTGGGACAGACCCGTATATCAGGATGAATCTGGAAAACTATGGAAGGATGTAGAACCCTACTCAGACCGCCCTGCACATTTATGCAGTGCCTGCGATAATGCCTTTGATGGGGAACCAGATATTCCAATGAATGCGATGGCACGCTATCAGAATATTACTGTCATCTATTACCCTACCAGAGATGTTTGGAGATAATACTTTAATCAATCAAAGATTCACAAAATGGGAAGGCCGAAAATGCTTTCCCATTTTCTTTTGTTGATAAGTGGATTTAGAAAGGAGCTGCTATTATGTATTTGCTTACATATTATGATGACCTTAAAACTCTTATTACCCCCATAGGACCTCCCTATTTGCAAGCAGACATGGCAAAAGATGCCATGAAGCGGGCTATCTTAGAATATTTAAAAGAACACGGGTGTGCTGAACCAGACGATTTTTATGCAAGTGCAAAAGAACAAGAGAAGTTTTATTTTGATGTGGAAAGTGAAATCGAACTATCCCTTTCTTCTTTTTACGCCTATCTGCGTACTCAAAATCAAGAACCTTTTTTGCGACTTTTCAGATTCTTAATTTGAATGAAGTAACCCCATATTTTCATACACCATCGGGTATAGAAAAAAGAAATATGCAAATGGAAGCTCTTCTTGAAGTTTTAGAACCATTGTTATCAATTTTTGCTTCTACAGACGTTGTGTTTTCACCTAAAGCCGGATACACCGTTCTTTGTGTAACTCCCTACACCTCAGAAGTATTAGAATCTAAAAGCATCAATGAACCTAAAGAAATGGCTGCATATTTACTAGATTCAATTAAATATGATTACTGCTTTTCACTTGGTGTAAATACCCTTTTATCTACGGATTCATTCTGCAGTTTAGAAGAACTTGAATATGCTATGCCGCATTATCAAAAAGCTGTTTATTCTGCAGTATTTAAAGAAGTACAGGATAAAATATCTTCTATTCTAGCACAACCACCACTGCGAACTCCACGTTTTTCGCTGCAGGAAGATCCTTTGCTTACAGTTTTATATAACTTCCAGCGAAGCCTTTCCCTTCAGCAAAGACTTTTTTCTGTTCCTGATAAAAAAATTTATCAAAATTACAGAAAAGCATTGCTCGAAGCATATTGCCAAAAGTATGGTGCTGTGTATCTTGGAAAATTTCCTGCCGATGGCATAGGGAAAATGACTTACACAAAGTATAAAAAAACCGATGAATACGATGAATATGACTTTTGTATTCCTTACCCAGATACAGATTTATTAAATCTTGTAAATCAATGGGATACAACAAATTCAGCTAAAAAGATACCTTTGTATTATAAAATACAAGAACGTGTTTTGTCACAAAAAGGTCTATGGATAAACTGGGAAAAGCAAAGCCTCAGAATATTAAAAAAATAACTTACATCAAACAGGAGGACTCTATGAGCATAATTACTTCTATACTTCACTGCTATGGACTTCTTATATCCGAAGAATCCGTTACATTGATGCAACAGTATATACTCCCCTTATGGGAAAAGACAAAACCCGAATTATATGAAATGTTTTCTACGAAATCTGATAATGACGAATTTTTTGACTATCTTCTTGACCATTATGCTATATGCTACAACGGCACTGCCGATTATTTGCGTTGTTGGCGCATCTGTGATGGAGAAGAAATCGAACCACAAATTGATGACCATTTTTATTTTATGGATTTATTAGAAAAACCTTCTCTTTTTAAAAAAGCCTATGAGTCTTTCGAAGATGTCATAAAAGAATGTCAACAACGGTTAGAGGGATTGCTCCCACCGGATTTTCCTTATGAAGATTATCTTTTAGAAATTACTGGAGAACTCTGGGGATAAAATTCCAAATGAAACATGATAAATACTATGAACACACTGTTAGAAAGGACATTCTGTTATGCAAAGAAATATTTCAATAAAAGATCCCGCTATTTTAGGTTTTCGTGGACGCTATGCGTTTCTCAGTAATTTTTATCCGGCATCTATTTCATACATGGGGCAACTCTATGCCAACAGCGAAGCTGCTTTTCAGGCACAAAAGACATACTCTGTAAAAGAACAGCAACGTTTTTGTAAATTCTGTATGCATAATCCCGCTGATGCAAAGAGGCTTGGACGCAACCTGATGCTACGACCAGATTGGGATAAAATCAAAATACGCTGTATGTATGAAATTTGTATGTGTAAATTCATGCAAAACCCTGAACTTTGTCGCCTCCTTCTTTCTACTGGAAACCGTAGGTTAGTAGAGGAAAATACATGGGGTGACACCTTTTGGGGAACTGTAAATGGATATGGTGAAAATCATTTAGGCAGAATTCTTATGGACATACGTGCGAAGCTTCAATTTGAATGTTAAAACAATAATTTATCCAATTTTGCACTGTATGAACTGCAAATATTTTGCTATAATGGAAGATAGATTTTAAAGAAAGGATTTGTGCTTATGTATCTGATGCGTTTTGTCTATGACCGTCTTCTGGATTGGAAAAATGAAGGAGGTCATAGTACCCTGGAAGTCGGTGGAGCCCGTCAGGTTGGAAAAACCTACCTGATACAGAAATTTGCTGACGAAAACTACAAACACAAAATTTATATTAACCTGTTTGAATTAAGTGGTAAACAGTTTATGGAATGTTATAAACAGGCAACCAATTGGACACCTGGAACAAAACGGCGGGAGCATCCTCTCCATGATGCCTTCCAGTTATATGAGCCGGACTTTATTGATTCCGATGATACCGTCATCATTATTGATGAAATTCAGGAATCATCGGAAATTTATAACCGCATCCGGGAGTTCACCCGACAGTTTAAAGCCCATTTTATCGTTACAGGTAGTTATCTTGGAAGAATTTATGATCCGGAGTTTCGCTATTCCAGCGGTGATGTCACCAAACTCACCATCTATACGCTTTCTTTTGAAGAGTTTTTGATGGCCTATGATCAGAATCTGTATGACGATTACCAAAAAAATATCTCTTGTTTCCTCTGAAGCAGAAGTCTATAATCGCTTAAAGGAAACCTATGATCTGTACTGTCAAATTGGTGGCTATCCCAAAGTGGTAGAAAACTATCTGGAGAACCGGAATATCGTAAAGGCACAGGGCGAACTCGTAAAAATCATTGATACCTTTACCAATGAGTCCATTCGCTATTTTACAGATATTTTGGATACCAAAGTGTTTACTCATATTTTCTTTTCCATCTGCCGTATTTTAAACCGTGAAAAGAAAGGATTTTCAGAAGACAGTATCAGCGAAGAATTGCAAAAGCTGGTAACCAAAGACTACTCCAGTAATATTTCAAAGGCTACCTGCAACCGTGCCATTAGCTGGTTATACTTTTCTGGAATCATTGGATTCTGTGCAAAAATAACAGAAATGGACATTCTGGATTTTAAGTCTGCAAGCCGCTGCTACTTCATGGATATGGGGCTGGCAAATTATTATCTGACACGTACCGGTACCGATTCCCGTGTACTTGCAGGCACATTAAATGAAAATTATGTCTATATCAACCTGAAGAAACGCCAGGATTTTCCACCGGAAATTTCCTTTGAAACCCCAGCTTTTGCTACTTACCGAGGCGGAGAAATTGATTTTTTGGCACAAAGCCTATCTTCTTCCACCCGATATTTAATAGAAGTAAAAGCCGGAAAAGGGACTGCTTCCACTGCCCAGAAAGCTCTGGCTCAGGGAAAAGCAGATAAGCTTCTTTATTTAAAAGGGGCAACCAAAGGAGGGATAGACGGAAAAACAGAAACACTGCCTATTTATTTATTGGAACAATACAAGTTTAATTAAATTTATGTTTACGAAGAGACTACTTGCGAGTGGTCTCTTTTTATTTAGAAGGATCACGAAAAACACAGCACTGAATTAGTGAAAATTTATGAATTTATGAGAATTGGCATAGATGTGATGTTACGGACAAGGGGTATGGATTTATTCTATTCCCTCTTTTGTCAATGCCAATTCCCATCAAGAAAGGAAGAATTACATGAACAATACAACAACTGAATTACAATGGGGAGATGTCATCTTCAAACCCGGACAACGTGTGCGGACAACCGATGCCAGCGATTATGCAAGATTGGAAGGTGTTATTTTGGAAATTCATACCGGCGAAGATAAAGAAACCGACAATCTGACTCCTGATATTCACTGTTGCTTTGATTTTCCTGAGTCTGAAGCAGACATTCGGAAACTAGAGGAACGCTTTTCTTCTCTTTACAATATGCCAAAAAAACTGGATGAGCTTGCTTTGGATGAAGTGATTATGTCCCCGGATGAACTGATTTCTATTCCAGAAGAACCCTCTCGTCTTCTTCATTATATTGGTACAGACGAATGGGCTCGCCCGGTATACCAGGATCAATATGGGAAGTTGTGGAAAGATGTAGAACTTGGTGACTTTGAAATTCCTCATCTGCACTCTGCAGTCGGAAATGAATTTGATGGAGAACCGGATATGCCTATCCGGAAACCATTTAGAATTTTAACAGATAAACCGAAAAATCCTTATGAATTTCAGTACATGATGCTTAGTCGTTTACAAAGCGACTGTGAGTATTACTTGAATTACGGAAACCGTTGTACTGGACATCTGTACTATCACAATGAAAGCAAACAAATTGCCGCCATGAAAAAACTCTGGAATGAATTTCCGGATGATGGGAAACCAGAATGGTTGACATGGAAACAAATCCTAGAATACGAAAAAGCAATGTGTTCAGACACAAAATAATAGAACCGCCATAAAAATATTTTTTTTAAGGAGAATGATTATGAATTCAATAAAAGAACTAAAAGAACAATTAGGATATGAAGAAATCGGTCTCGATGATACATTTACATTTCACTGTACCCAATGCGGAAAGTGCTGCATTCACCGGGAGGATATTCTCTTATCCCCGAAAGATCTGTTTAACATAGCAAAAAAATTTCAAATTACACCAGCGGAAGCCTTGGAACAATATTGTGAAACTTATATTGGATGTAACTCCCGTTTCCCGATAGTCCGCCTGAGACCACAAGGAAGTGTCAAACGCTGCCCTTTATTAAAGGATCAGAAATGTTTGGTTCATGATGTAAAACCGACTGTCTGTGCCATGTTTCCGATTGGTCGGTATCTTACCCTTTCTGCGGATGATAGTTTTCCGAAAAATCCAGAAGAACTGTCTGTTGGATATATCTTTAATAATCCTGAGTGCGGAGACGGAATCGAAACACATACCGTCCGGGAATGGTTTCGTAGTTTTAACATTCCACTAAAAGATGACTATTTCTTTACATGGACAAGAACACAGGCAACACTCTGCAAACATCTACAATTTCTGGAAGAACACATATCAGAAAAGACCATGATTTCAATATGGAATGCTACTTTGATAACTCTGTATCTGAACTATGATATTACAGAAGATTTTCAAACGCAATTTCAGCAAAATTCAGATGCAATCCTATCCTTAATTGAAACACTAGGAACTGTTGACATTCCTAAGAAATCATAAACAACTATAAATACTTTGAGCCGACCAGTTTTGGACGGCTCTTTTTCATATCACTTTACATTCTGGCAGCTCTTTTGTTTCCTGTTCTTATCACACGCAATCCATTCATCCAAAGTAAGCGGCTGATAATTTGAATACATACAAAAACAGTTAATCATATTACATGGAATATGCTGTGTTTCCCCCTGTGTATTCAGAAATGTTGTTTCAGATGTGATTCCTTGAAATCTTTCCAGCAATCTCTGATCCTGCGTATCGTGTACATGTCCATACAACATATAGGTTTTTGGGTTTCCTTCTGCATTCAATTTATACTGTCCGTTATAACACATAATAGGATAATGACAAAGTATCACTTTTCTCTTATTATCGCTAAGTTCCTCATACATTTTAATCCACTCAAAGCGTGAACTGTCGAAGTTTGGATCCTTGACATAGTGGTCATGGTTTCCCTGTATCAGATATAGACGTCCGTTCAATTTCTGAAGCAACTGGTTTGTTTCTTCAGATTTCCCCCATGATAAATCCCCTAAGATAACAACTTCATCCCTATTACGCACTTTACTATTCCACTGTTTCAGCATATAATCATTCATTGCATTTACATTTGCAAATCCACGTTTATCCATTTTTGTATTCAAATTTTCATGAAAGAAATGTAAATCTGCAATATAATATCTCATTTTATATCATTCCCTCAATCTTGTTTAAATTATCAATATTTACAACTGCCCAGAACACTCTTTTTAAATCTTTCCCTTTCAAAGTTGATGCCGGGATTACCGAATCTTTACCAAATTCCTGAATAAACTGATTTCTGAGTTTACGAATTTTTTGTCCTTTTTCTGGTCCCGATAAATGCTCCATACCTAATTTTTTTTCAATCTCTAATGCCTGTTTTACCTTATCCCAACCCATGCCTGAAATCATCAGTTCATACATCAAGCGAACCAGGGATGCTCCGCAGGCAACCGTTTTGGGATCATACTGCACTTTCCTGTTTAAATATAACGAATGAAAATCATTAATAAACTTTTTCAATTCTGCATCTTCACCGCTATCGGCTTGTTGATAACGCAAAAGCTGTTTCTCAACATCTTTTACGATATATTTAGGTTCATAATCTCTTCCCTCCAGCGTGCTCCCCAGTGTAATCTTCCTTGTATTCCATTCTTGTTCTGCCCGTTTTAAATACTTTTCTTTCACAACAGAGCATTGCATCTCGGATATACAGTTTCTGGACAACATCATAATATCATAGAACTGCTTCACCTGTTCATCCAGCCTTTCATTTTGTACGCCAATCGTATTACAACCTAATGTGGTGAGCTTATCCGCAAATAAATAATTCAATGGAAGGATCTGATAGTTCCATGAACTGTTTACCGCAAATATGTTTTCTCCCGTTCTTCTTTCATATTCCCATTTTTCTGGCTGGAGAATAAATTCTATTTTTAATTCCTGATAGGGAATACTCTCTCTCTCCATATTACGTTCTGCATTGGATAGTACAGAAGGAACTTTCGTGTAATATGTATGTAATGGAAGATTTGTTTTCGGATTCTTAGGGCTATGTTTATGAAAGTAAAACAATTCGTCTTCTGTCCCCAAATATTCTTCGATTTTCCTCAATGTTTTCTTTATTTCCTCTTCTGTTCCAAAAAATAACATATCAATGTCTACACTTGTTCTTTGAGCATCCCTTGGCAGATAAAACTGCGTGGCTGCACCACCTTTCAATATTATTTTATCTCCTAGTATTTTCTGAATATGCAAGAATAATTCAAGATCCCATAAAAACAGTTCCATTCTCGCCATATTTTTAAACCCAAATTCTTCCATTCTCTTCTGAAAGGTTTCTCTCTGAAATGCTTCCTCTTTATGAAATAACTTTTTGTAATCCAAATTTTATTCTTCCCTTCTAAGTATTTTTCCAAACTCTATTGCCGAATCTGTAATAAACCGATTTTCAACGATAAAGCGAATATCATATTGTATATTCCTTCTTGATGCTACTGTTATCAGCTTCTTTTTATCTATATTTCCCAATCTGCTGAGATTCTGATAAATTCTTACCAATTCTTGCAATGATAGTGGATATCCGTTTCTCGTTATTGCAAAATAAAGATCTGCAAAAGCCTTCTCTATACTTTGCCAGACCTTCACTACTGTACTGAAAATCCTCCGTTGTGTATAAAATCACCTGCATATTATGGCTACCTGAAAACATAGCATCTTCATACATTTTTTTCGTGTATTGTGGTTCTATCACCTCAAATCCTTCTGCTAATAAATTGTTATATATTTCCTCTTTTGCTGCTTTTTCAATAAATGCAATGACAGGATATTGTTCTGGTATGTGTAACATATATTTTGCCAAAATATCCAAACCGGATATATAATAATAAAATCCCAGCTCATCCATGTAATTTTTCAATTTTTGGGCTGTTTCACATAAAATAATTCCCTGTCTGCCTTTCAAATCATTGAAGGAAAATACACCGTTTCGCACTCTCTTAATGTAACCCGCCTCTACTAATTTAGAAAGATTCCAATATAAAGTAGACTTTTTTAACTCCGGGAAAAGGGGAATTACTTCATCTGTATAAAAGGTAGTTTGATTCCCAAGATTTTGTTTGATTATCTCGTATTTTTTTTCTAATGCTGTTTTGCTATTCATACTACACCTACTTTCTTTTCGTAGTATATCACATAGCACCTATAAAAACAATAAAATAAACGCAAAGTTTAT
>ENA-OPZZ01001089-OPZZ01001089.1-human-gut-metagenome-genome-assembly--contig:-NODE-1089-length-18569-cov-3.172432_pt1 | contig 18569 bp, 17 predicted proteins | sample MGYA00242487_ERZ504511 | MGnify/ENA primary metagenome ERZ504511 (study PRJEB26092, sample SAMD00036241) | human gut metagenome | host: Homo sapiens | study: EMG produced TPA metagenomics assembly of... | reverse complement strand
GGCGAGCTGATCGGAGTCGGCGAGGGTACCCGGTAGCCCGGAGCAGCGGAAGAGTAGTTGGAGGTCTCCTCGACCGGCTTCTCTTCCTTCGGGCCCCTGGCCGTCGGCGGCTGCGGATTCGGCAGCGTTCTCCAGCTCCTTGGCCACGAACTCCTTGTGCTCCTCCCACAGCTCGTGAGCGGCGGCGTACTGAGACTCCCACTCCTCGCGCTGCTTCTCGTACAACCAGCGATCCACTCGTGCGTTCGGGTCGAAGCCTTCGGGGTACTTGTAGTTGCCCTGCTCGTCGTACTCGGCCGGCATGCCGTAGATGGCCGGATCGAAGTCCTCGGAAGCCGGATCAACGGAGTCGTTGGCCTGCTTGAGGGACAGGGAGATGCGGCGACGATCGAGGTCGACGTCGATCACCTTGACGAACACGGTCTCGCCCGGCTTGACCACGGTCTCCGGGTTCTCGACGTGACGGTTGGCGAGCTCGGAGATGTGCACCAGGCCCTCGATGCCGTCCTCGACGGAGATGAAGACACCGAACTGGACGATCTTGGTGACCTTGCCCTTGACGATCTGGCCGGGAACGTGGGTGCGAGCGAAGCGCTGCCACGGATCCTCCTGAGTCGCCTTCAGGGACAGGGAGATACGCTCACGGTCGAGATCGACGTCGAGCACCTCGACGGTGACCTTGTCGCCGACCTTGACGACCTCAGACGGGTGGTCGATGTGCTTCCAGGACAGCTCGGAAACGTGGATCAGGCCGTCAACACCGCCGAGATCGACGAAAGCGCCGAAGTTAACGATGGAGGACACCACGCCCTCACGGATCTGGCCCTTCTTGAGCTGGGACAGGAAGGTCTCGCGGACCTCGGACTGGGTCTCCTCGAGGTACTGGCGACGGGACAGGACCACGTTGTTGCGGTTCTTGTCGAGCTCAAGGATCTTGGCCTTGATCTTCTGGCCGATGTACGGGGAGAGGTCGCGGACGCGACGCATCTCAACGAGGGAGGCAGGCAGGAAGCCACGCAGACCGATGTCGACGATGAGGCCGCCCTTGACGGCTTCGATGACGGTGCCCTCAACGACGCCGTCAGCTTCCTTGATCTTCTCGATGTCGCCCCAGGCGCGCTCGTACTGGGCACGCTTCTTGGACAGAATCAGACGGCCTTCCTTGTCTTCCTTGGTGACGACAAGGGCCTCGATGGTGTCGCCGACCTCGACGACTTCGTCAGGATCAACGTCCTTCTTGATGGAAAGCTCGCGGGAGGGGATGACACCCTCGGTCTTGTAGCCGATGTCCAGGAGGACTTCGTCGTGATCGATCTTGACGACGGTGCCCTCAACCAGATCACCATCATCGAAGTTCTTGATGGTGGAATCGACTGCCTTGATGAAGTCCTCTTCGGTGCCGATGTCGTTGATGGCAACCTTGGTGACTTCAGTGTTGTTCTCTGCCATGTAAATATATGGTTTCTAATAGTGGATGGATAATTTCTCGATATTCAGTTATACGCACACCCTACAGGCATACAGATACTCACAATACAAGCAACTCTGCCCAAATTTCCTAGGAAACTCTAGGCGTGTCGTTCGGCCATTTCCACGACGTTGGCTAGGAGCATGGCTCGGGTCATGGGACCCACGCCTCCGGGGTTGGGGGTGTAGGCGGAGGCCTTGTCGTAGCAGGCCTTGTCCACGTCGCCCTTGATGCGGTAGCGACCGGCTTCTTCGTCGTAGACGCGGCTGACGCCCACATCGACCAGCACGGCGCCGTCCTTGATTTTGTCGGGCGTCACGAATCCGGCCGAACCCATTGCGGCGACGATCACGTCGGCGCGGCGCATGTGGTCGGCCACATCCCGGGTACCGGTGTGGCACAGGGTGACGGTGGCGTTGACGGCGTTGCGCGTGAGCATTAGGCCAATCGTGCGGCCAATGGTGATGCCGCGGCCAAGCACGCACACTTCCTTGCCGTTCAGATCAATGTCATAGGCGTCGAGTAGCTCGAGCACACCGCGCGGAGTGCAAGGCAGCGGCGTCGAAATGTCGCCGCGCACATGCAGCACCAGTTCGCCAAGGTTGTACGGGTGCATGCCGTCGGCATCCTTGGCCGGGTCGATCATGTCGATGATCGCGTTCTCGTTGATGCCCTTGGGCAACGGCAGCTGGACGATGAACCCGGTGCAAGCCGGATCTTCGTTGAGTTCGCGTACGGCAGCGGCGATGTCGTCGAAGCTGGCGTCCGCCGGCAGTTCCTTCTTGACTGAGGTAATGCCCACTTCCTGGCAATCGGCGTGCTTGCCGGCCACGTACTTCATCGACCCGGGGTCCTCGCCCACCAGCAGCGTGCCCAGCCCCGGTTGGATGCCCTGCGCCTTGAGCTTGTTCACTCGCTCGGCAAGGTTGGTCTTGATTTCGGCCGCAATCTGCTTACCGTCGATTTTTGTGGACATCAACGCCCTCCCCTGTAGTTTCGGTGCATTCTATCGAAACGATAGGCTATCGTTGGAACAAGTCAGGATTATATATCGTTCGCTCTCACGAAGAAGGCGTGCCATGGGGACTCAAATCACACGACTTACGCGACTCGCCGCAGCCGGCCTGAGCGCCGTCCTGTTGTTCGCGACCACCGCATGCGCAGCCACCTCCCCCGCTGAAACCGAGCCGGACAACAAGACCAGCGTTCCCGCACCGACCGGGCCGATCAATGTGGTGGCCTCCCTCAATCAATGGGGCTCGCTGGCCGCCGAGCTGGGCGGCGATGATGTGGAAGTCACGTCCATCGTGAACTCCACCAATGTGGATGCCCACGATTTCGAGCCAAAGACCTCGGATGTCGCCAAGCTGTCCAAGGCCCAAATCATCGTGGCCAACGGTGCGGGCTACGATTCCTGGGCCACCAAATCGATGACCAAGACCACGAATATCGTATCCGCCGCTTCCGTCATGGGTGCCGTCGAGGGCGATAACCCGCATCTGTGGTTCTCCAAAGACGCTCGATCCAGCATGGCCACGGCCATCACCGATGCATATATAAAGGCACTCCCCAGCAAGAAGAAAGCCTTCCAGAAGCGGCTCAAGGCATGGCAGGCGGACGAGAAATCGTTGGAAACATGGGCGTCCGAGTTCACCAAGTCCCACTCCAACCTCACCTATGCAGCCACCGAACCCGTGGTCTATTATCTGATGGCCGATCTTGGGTTCAAAGATCAGACGCCCAAGGGGTATACGCAATCGACCGCTTCCGGCGGCGAACCGGCACCCGCGGACCTGCAGTCTTTCCAGAAACTCATCGAAGACAAGGGCGTGGATGTGCTGGCCAACAACACGCAGGAAGCCAGTGACGCGACCAATATGATCACTGGCGCTGCCGGTCGCGCCGATGTGCCGGTAGTCGACGTCTCCGAACAAATGCCCAAGGACGCCGACACGCTGAACGCCTGGATCAACCAGCTCATCAACACCATCATCGACGCGGTGGATCCAAGCTATGGCTGCGAAGACGCCACGGACGGCGATACCGCGGACAGCAACGCGAATTCCGATGATTCCAGCGCCGAAGGCTCCGCCACGGATGATGCCAATGCGCAAGACTCCAAGGCCAGCACCGGTTCCAGCACGGACCCCAAGTACATCCGTCAGTGCAAGGCGGCCGCATCCAGTGACTCATCTCAGGATTCGGCAAAGGCCGATGCCGCCAATGGCGATTCCGGCGATGCCTCCGGCAACGACCAGACCGACTCCGGCAAATAGTTAGAAGCAAAGGACACCGGCATCGGATTCGTGCCAATGCCAATAGACGCCTTGCATGAGAAGGGTTGTGCGACCATTGTCGAGATGGCCGCACAACCCTTCTCTTTGGTTATCACCATCCGTACACGATATTGAGAACGATTGTCAGCATCGTTTGCCACAATCGGGCGTTATGAGTGAAACTTCCGATTGCATCGTGTTCAGCGATGCCGCCATCAAGCGTGGCGACCATATCATCTGGCAGCATGGCACCTTCGCCATTCCCACCGGTTCGGTCACGGCCATCGTCGGCACCAACGGCACCGGCAAAACCACGATGATGAGGGCCGAGCTGGGCCTTTTGCCGCTCTGTCATGGCAGCCTGACCGTGCTGGGCAAGCCCGCAGGCGAGATGAACAAACGCATCGGATATGTGCCGCAGAGCTATGTGGCGAATGTCGATTCCAATCTCACCGCCGAACAATCCGTGTTGCTGGGCCTGACCGGCACCCGATTCGGCATCCACCCCATCACCAAGGCCCAGAAAGCCAAAGCGCTCGAGGCGATGGAGTTCACCGGCATCGCCGACAAGGCGCGGTACCGTCTGTCCGAACTGTCCGGCGGTTTGCGCCAGCGTGTGGCCATCGCCCAGGCGTTGGTGTGCGACCCACAACTGCTGATGCTTGACGAGCCGTTGGCCAACCTCGATCTGGCCAGTCAGCGCGCCACCGTACACGTGCTGGCCAAGCTGAACCGCGAACTGAACATGACCATCCAGGTGGTTGCGCACGATCTCAATATGCTCTTGCCGATTCTGACCGGTGCCGTCTACTTGCTCGACGGTCACCCGCACTACGCCGATATGCACAAAGTGCTCGACTCCGACCTACTCACCCACCTCTACGGCACACAGGTGCAGGTGGTCACCACTCCGCAGGGAGACATGTTCGTGACCCCGACGCCGGATGAGCTCCAGGACCAGCCGCAGGATATGCACACGGCAGCCGAAGTGGCGCAATTGCACCATCACGAGCACGGCAATGCCACCAATGGCAGTGCCGCCATCAGCGCCGAGAATCGATAACATCAAGCGAGCCGACCCACAGCCCATCAACGGACTGCAGCTCAGGCATGGAGAAAATACAGAGACATGAGCACCATCAACTTTTCGTATGATCCCGAATGGCTGGATACACTGTCCGCTCCATTCATGACCAACGCCTTCATCGCCGGCCTGTGCATTGCCCTAGCCGCCGGTGTCATGGGATACTTCACCATCGCCCGTCGTTCCACCTTCGCGGCCCATGCGCTGGCCCATATCGGTCTGCCGGGCGCGACCGGCGCGGTGTTGCTCGGCCTGCCCGTGTCACTGGGCATGGGCGTGTTCGCACTGGGCGGCGCACTGGTGATCGGTGCTTTGGGCAAGCGCGTTTCCGAGCGTGAAATCGCCACCGGCACCGTGCTGGCCTTCGCCACCGGCTTGGGTCTGTTCTTCGCGCGATTGTCGAGTTCCGCCTCCCAGCAGATGCAGTCGATCCTCTTCGGCTCGATCCTGACCATCACCACCGGCCAGATCATCGGCTTCGCCGTGTTCGACGTACTGCTGCTGGCATTGTTGGCCATCATCTACCGCCCGCTGCTGTTCAGCTCGCTGGATGAGCAGGTGGCACAGGCCAAGGGTGTGCCGATCGGGCTGATGAACGTGGCGTTTATGGCGATTATGGCCGGTGTGATCACCATCGCCGTGCCGGCAGTGGGCACCTTGCTGATTTTCGCACTGGTGATTACGCCCGCGGCCACCGCCAATATTCTGGCCGGCTCCCCATTCAAGGCAATGGTGATCGCCAGCGTGCTGTGCTTGGTGTCGATTTGGGCCGGACTCGTGCTGTCGGCGATGTTCCCCGCTCCCCCGAGCTTCATCATCGTGACGCTTTCCACCCTGTTCTGGGCTATCGCCAAAGCCGTGGAGACGATGCGGAAGTAATCTCATCCATTTTTTCTTGCCCCCGCTGGCGAATTCATAGCGGGGGCTTTGTTATATCTTCTCCACCAAGGCATTGGCGATGGCGGCGATGCCTTCGCCGCGGCCAGTGAATCCCATATGGTCGGTGGTGGTGGCAGTAACCGATACCGGGCAACCAACCGCCGCAGACAGGGCGGCTTCGGCTTCAGCACGGCGTGTGCCGATTTTCGGGCGGTTGCCGATGATCGCCACCGAGGCCGATGCCGGCGTATACCCGTTGGATGCCAGATGCGCCACAACTTCTTGCAACATATCGATGCCATGCATTCCGGCACCATGCGCGTCCGCACCGACACCGAACAGTGAACCAATGTCTCCCAATCGGGCGGCGGCAAGCAACGCGTCAATCAGAGCGTGCGCGGCCACATCGCCATCGGAATCGCCTTCGATCCCCTCGTATTTGGCGGCATCGGCCTCGCTGCATGAATCAGGCACCGGCCAGTAGAGCCCGGCAATCCACAGTTCACGGCCTGAGCCAGCAGGCGCAAAACGGTGAGCGTCAAAACCTTGCCCTATCAGCACTCCTACAGACCCCATGCAGTCCCCTTCGATGGCGTTGCCCAGACGAACGGCAGCAAACGATTATGAATCACGAAGCCCCGGCGCATCGCATAAGGACACGACCGGGGCCTCAAAACAATCAAATCACTTCTTCTTGGACTTCTTCTCGGCTTCAACACGAGCCAAAGTATCGGCCGCGGCCTCTTCGGGCTCGGCGGTGTGATGCTTGTCGTCACCGGGCTGAGCGGGCTCGTAGCCCAGATTCACGTCGAGCAGACGCTGGGCTTCCGCCTCGTCGATCTTCTCGGACAAGGCGATCTCAGAAGTCAGAATGGCACGGGCCTTGGTGAGCATGCGCTTCTCGCCCGCGGACAGGCCGTGCTCGTCGACATCGCGCTGGGCGAGATCGCGAACCACTTCGGCGATCTTGTTGACATCGCCGGTGGCGATCTTTTCGACGTTCAGCTTGTAACGGCGAGACCAGTTCATCTCTTTCTCGATGATCGGGGTCCGCAGGATGCCGAACACCTTGGCCACTTCGGATGCGGAGACGATGTCACGCACACCGACCTTCTTGGCATTGTCCACGGGAACGTTGATGACCAAACCATCGGAAGAGAGTACGGACAACTGCAGATATTCGCGCGTCACTCCCTTGACCGTCCGCTCGGTAATGGCCTCCACCTTCGCTGCACCATGACGCGGATAGACGACCATATCGCCGACTTTGTAAGACATGTACCCTCCGAGAACTGACGGCTTACACACGAAAACTCGAATAATTATGCCATGCGGTCTGGACCACCCCTATGAGAGCGCTCACAACCACGGAAACACAACGAAAAGGGCAAGAATTCGCCATTTTCGACGCGCCAATGTAGCGTTTTCGACTTCAACGCACGTAGACTTTGGGACATGGCTGAAGAAACGAAGATCAAGGAAGATACCGTCACCGTGCCTGTCGCCCAAGGCGACCTCGATGCGACGAGCAATGCTGAATTCTACAACCCCCACGGAGTTCTCGGCGGGCATCTCGGCATCGGCAAGCATGCCGACACCGCCACAATCCGCGTGCTGCGTCCGCTTGCCAAGTCCGTGACCATCCTCACCCAGGATGGCGAATACCCGATGACCCACGAATACAACGGCGTGTTCGTGGTTACCGTGCCGGCTTCCGGCACTAAGAAGCAGCCCACGATTCCCGACTACCGTGTCAGGACCGAGTGGGAAAGCGGCGCAGTGCTCATTGAGGACGACCCATATCGCTATATGCCCACAGTCGGTGACATGGACACCTATCTGTTCGGCGAGGGCCGTCACGAGAAGCTCTGGGAGACGCTTGGCGCGCATGTGCTGCGCTATGCGATCCGATGGGCGGCGCAGACGGCACGCCCGGCGAACAGGTGGTAGGCACCGCATTCTCCGTGTGGGCCCCGAACGCCCATGCCGTGCGCGTAGTCGGTAACTTCAACGCTTGGGATGGCCGCCGTCATGCCATGCGCGAGCTCGGCTCCTCCGGCGTGTGGGAGATCTTCATCCCCGGAATCGGCGCGGGCGAGACCTACAAGTTCCAGATCCTGAACGCCAATTACACGTGGGAGATGAAGGCTGACCCGATGGAGCGTCAGCACGAAGTTCCGCCGAACACCGCCTCCATCGTCACCGAATCCACCTACAAGTGGAACGATGACGCCTGGATGCAGCACCGCCGCACCACCAACCCGCATGATGGCCCGGTCTCCATCTATGAGGTGCACGCCGGCAGCTGGAGGCAGGGACTGACCTACCGCGACCTGGCCAAGCAGCTCGCGGACTACGTCAAGCAGGAAGGCTTCACCCACGTGGAGTTCATGCCACTGGCCCAGCACCCGTTCTCCGGCTCCTGGGGCTATCAGGTCACCGGCTACTATGCGGTCGACTCCCGTCTCGGTTCCCCCGACGACTTCCGTTACCTGGTCGACCAGTTCCATCAGGCCGGCATCGGCGTGATCATGGACTGGGTGCCCGCCCACTTCCCGAAGGATGCCTTCGCGCTCGGCCGCTTCGACGGCACCCCGCTGTACGAGGACCCGGACCCGCTGCGCGGCGAACACCCTGAATGGGGCACCTATGTGTTCAACTTCGGACGCCGCGAAGTACGCAACTTCCTGGTGGCCAACGCCCTGTTCTGGCTTGAGGACCTGCACGTCGATGCACTGCGCGTGGATGCCGTCAGCTCCATGCTCTACCTCGACTACAGCCGCGAACCCGGCCATTGGCGCCCGAACATCTACGGCGGACGCGAGAACCTGGAGGCCATCGACTTCCTCAAGGAGGCCACCGCCACCGCGTACAAGAACAACCCCGGCGTCATGGTGATCGCCGAGGAGTCCACCGCATGGCCGGGCATCACCGCCCCACTTCCGCCGGCGGCATCGGCTTCGGCATGAAGTGGAACATGGGCTGGATGCACGACACCCTCGAGTATCTGCACGAGGAGCCCATCAACCGCAAGTGGCACCACAACGAGATCACCTTCTCCATGGTGTACGCCTACTCCGAACACTACGTATTGCCCATCAGCCACGACGAAGTCGTGTACGGCAAGGGTTCCCTGTACGGCAAGATGCCGGGCGATGACTGGCAGAAGCTGGCCGGCGTGCGTTCGATGTTCGCCTATCAGTGGGCTCACCCAGGCAAGAAGCTCTCCTTCATGGGCAACGAGCTGGCCCAGTGGGGCGAGTGGGATCACGACGCCTCCATCGATTGGGATTGCCTGAACTGGCAGGAGCACCGTCAGGTCCAGACCATGGTCGCCGACCTTAACGCCTTCTACAAGGCGCATCCGGCACTATGGAGCCAGGACTTCGACCCGGCCGGCTTCCAGTGGCTGACCAGCGACGATGCCGACCACAACACGCTGAGCTTCCTGCGCATCGGTACCAAGGGCGAGACCTTGGCCGTGGTGGTCAACTTCTCCGGTGAGGCCTGGTCCGATTACCAGGTGGCGCTGCCCACCGGCGGCAAGTGGACCGAAGTGTTCACCACCGATGACGCCAAGTACGGCGGCTCCGACATCCACAACGGCACCTTCGAAGCGGTCGAGGGCGAATATCATTCACGTCCGTTCTCGGCGAAGATCACCGTTCCGGCTCTGGGAGTTGTATTCTTGAAGCCGGAAGACTGAACTGGTCAACAGGCTGAAAGGTAACCGGTTTATTTATGCTCAATACCACAGCGCGTCAGAATACGACACCGCGCACGGTGCTGGTGGTCGAGGACGAGCCCACGCTCGCCACGGCCATCGCCCAGCGCATCACCGCTGAAGGATGGACCGCTCGCGTGGCCGGGGACGGCGCTTCCGCCGTCCAGGCCGCGTCCCAGCTACGCCCCGATCTGGTGATCATGGACATCATGCTGCCGGTTATGGATGGTCTAGAGGCCACCAACGCATCGTCGCCGACGTCCGGTGCCGGTGCTGATCCTCACCGCACGTGATGACGAGGCCGACAAGGTCATCGGTCTGGGAGCGGGTGCCGATGATTACATGACCAAGCCGTTCTCCATGCGCGAGCTTATCGCCCGCTGCAAGGCGCTGCTGCGCCGCGTGGAGCGTGCGAAGGTCATCGCCAAGAACTCGGAGAACGAGAAGCTGCTCGACTTCGGTTCGATGGTCATCGACCCGGCCCAGCGCATCGTCACCGTGAACGGCGAACAGGTGCATCTGACCCCCACCGAGTTCGATCTGCTGGCCACGCTGGCCCGCCGCCCGAAGTCGGTGCTCACCCGCGAAAAGCTGCTCGAAGAGGTCTGGGACTGGGTCGACGCATCCGGCACCCGCACCGTCGACAGCCACGTCAAGGCGCTGCGCCATAAGCTCGGTGCCGATACCATCCGCACCGTGCATGGCGTGGGCTACGCTTTCGAGCCGCCGACCGCGTGATGGCATCCAAAAAACAACAGCAATCCCGGCTTGATGCGATGAAACCTCGCGTCAAGCCGGTTGATTTGTTCTCATCTCTGAAGCTGGAACTCAGCGCACTGATCGTTATCGCCACTGCCATCGCGTTTGCCATGTGCTGGTTCCTCCTGAAATTCGGCTGGTCCGGTTGGATCGCCATGCCGCTGACTTTGGTGGTGGCCTTGGGCATCACCTATTTCTTCTCTCGCGGCATCACCGCTCCCCTACGCCAGATGCGCGATGTGGCCGAAGCCATGGCGGATGGCGATTACACGGTCCGCGTGGATATCGATCAGGATCGTCATGACGAGGTCGGCAAGCTGGCTCGCTCGTTCAACGAGATGGCCGGCGAACTCGAGCATGCCGATAAAATGCGCCGCGACATGATCGCCAATGTGAGCCATGAGCTGCGCACGCCCGTTTCCGCTTTGCAGGCGATGGTCGAGAACATGGCCGACGGCGTCACCGAGCCCACTCCCACCAATCTGGAGAGCATCCTCACCCAAACGCAGCGTCTCTCCGATCTCATCGCCTTCCTACTGGACCTGAGCCGTATGGAGGCCGGTGCGGCGAGTCTGAATATCGAAAAGTTCAACTTCGCCGACTTTCTTGACGAGACCATCGAGCCGTTGGAAATCGCCGATGGTGGCCACGCCCACGACATCCGCGTCACCGTGCCGGCCGACATCACGATGGAAGGCGATCAGGACCGCCTGCGCCAGCTATTCACCAACATCATCGCCAACGCGCTGAAACATTCGGCCGACGGCACCACCGTGCTGGTCGACGCCCACGAGGACGAAAACCAAGGCACCATCGTGACCAATGTGGTGAATTTCGGCTCCCAGATTGCGCCTTCCGACCGTTTGGACATCTTCCGGCGCTTTGTCAAAGGCAAGACGGGTCCCGGCACCGAGTCGGGCGGCACCGGTCTTGGCCTGTCCATCGCGCGCTGGGCGGCCCAATTGCACGGTGGCACCGTCAAAGTGGTCGACGACACGCGAGGTGCCGATTTCGAAATCATCCTGCCTAAATATCACATCGCCGAACGCTGATATTGTCCGACGTCCTACCGTATACTGTATTCGAACAGATGTTCGAATACAGGGTGGGAGGCGCAGCATGACACAGCAATCCGAGTCACAGGCCATGGCGCACGAGGCCACGCTGTTTGTTATGCAGATGGCCGGCGATTCCATGACCAATGCCGGTATTCACAACGGCGATCTGCTGATTGTCGATCGTTCGTTAACACCAGTCCCCGGAGATGTGGTTGCGGCTGTCATGGACGACGAAATCGCCATCAAGCGGCTGGTTTCACGGGCCGGCATCACCATATTGCACGCCGAGAATCCGCGATACCCCGATTACATGCCGAGCAACGGCGCTTCGCCTGCTATCTGGGGCATCGTAACCGATGTCATTCACCCGTTGATATCGTCATCGGACCGTCGCACCACGGCATCCGCCAATACCAGCACGCCCACCACCTTGGTGCCGGCCTGCTGAAACGCCTGAACGCATTGCCGCACAGTGGCACCTGTGGTGACGATATCATCAACGAGAAGCACCGCGTCGCCATTGCCGATGAGATCACGCTTCACCCTGACATGACCGGTGATACGACGGGCACGCTGTGCCGAAGAGACCTGCTGCACGGAGCGTGCCTTGGTGGAGGAGCTCAGGGCATTGCATGGTCGCGCATCGACGCCGTACCCACGCAATGCCCCTGCCACCGATTTGGCCAACGGTGCCGTATGGGCACGTCCTCTTCGGCGCATTGACGCCCGCGATGATGGCACCGGAACCACCAATACGCGATGACCCAAGCATGATGATGGTATTGGCGTCTTGTTCAGCAGCGACACCATGATGCGGCCGAACGGGCCGTCAAGCTCGGTATCGTCGTGGTCCTTCCAGTCGAGAATGGCACGACGTACCGCTCCCTGATAAATCGATGCGGACCATATACGGGCTCCGCCACCACTGTCTGCATCCCGTTCCCGGCATTGCGCGAACAGGGCCCAGCATGCCGCACACAATACCTCATCCGGCGCGTCACACCCAGCGCAGCCGCGTGGAAACAGCAGATTGCAGACCTGTGCCCACATCGCATGCCACCACTTGTATACGCTCGGCCCGTCCATAACGCGTCACTATCGAGCTGGAGTATCGAATCGCGCAAGCAGTGCATCCAGCAGTTGTACCGTATCTTGCGGATTCTCAACACGAACACCGATCGCACCAGCCTCAACCGCGGGATAGTCATTACCCGTAGGCGTCATGCGATCACCCACGAACACCATTTCATCGGCCCGTATGCCAAGTGTCTGCGTCAGCTTGCGCACGGCATAGGCCTTATCGATGCCGCATTCGCTGACATCCACACTGGTGTATCCGCCGGCCCTGACCCGCATATGCGGCAGATCGGCCTTGACCGCTTCGACCAGCGCCTGTTTCTTCGTGTTATCGCGATCCCATGCCTGCTTGGCCGCTACGGGCGCGAACTGCCCAAGAGCGGAGAAGGTGATCTGGCTGCCCCTGTTCTCGATTCGAGGCCCCCATACCTGCTGTTCCCACAATCCCAGTTCCCGGGCATGTCGCTCAAGACTTTCCGAGACAGCGGCCACGGTGGCTTCGGACAGATCATGCGCATACACCAAGGCCCATTGCGTGCCATCCCACCGGTAATACCGGGAGCCGGAGGTAGGCATGACATGCAGATTGCCGCGCCTGGCATTCGGGGTGAGTACATCCAGCACCTGCGAGGTGACCACCGCCATGCCGCCCCCTGAGATCAGGGCCACCACCGTATGGTCGAGCAACGCACAGAACCGTTCGATCATCGCGGGCTTCATCGGCTGTTTTGAGCTGGCCAGTGTGTTGTCCAAATCGAAACCGAACACCTTGGCGTTGGAGCAGACATTATCGAAATCAAGTTCGGACCACGAACGTACCACCATTTGTCGTGCCTCCCTCGTTGACGAATGTTCACAGCCAATGAACCAATCCTAACGCATGTTGCCTCCGCCATGCCCTATGGTGGGAACCATGCTTCAGCCACCTTGGAACGCACGAATCTACCGCAACCGCCACGGTCGCGGCACACGAACCCCGATGTTCGGCACCCGTCTGCCCCGTTACCGCACTCGCACCGGCATGTTCGACGATATGGTGGCGGCCCAGGTTCGCAGGCTCGGCCAAGCGTGGCCGGAACTGATACGTCCGCTCCAGTTCGCGGTGGAGGATGTGCCGCCTTCGGATCCGACGCCTTGGCAGACCGAGCCGAATATGACGTCCCAGTGCTTCCCCGCCAGCCACGGCATTCCCGCACGAGTCGTGCTCTACCGCATGCCGTTGCAGACCGAGGCACCTACCAAGCTCGAACTGCAATTGGCCGTCAGGGATGAGCTGGTGGCCCGCATAGCGGAATTGTATGGGCGCAGGCCCGAGGAAATCGACCCCGACTGGGGCCTGTGACAACACTGCGGGCCGTGTCACTTGTAATAAGGTAGTGGCACGGCCCGCAGCTATATCGCCGCCGAAACATCATCAAACTGACGCTTCGGCGAGCATACCCTTCTACTTGACGATGGAGGAATCGTTCCGAGCCCAGACATGAACCGTGGCGGGCATCAGCGTTGAAGCGTCGATGACGGACAATCCGGCGATGTCCTTGTCTTGCAACGAATCGTGACTGAACCGCGCTCCCCAGCTCACTTTCTTGGATGAGTCCTCCAACATCAGCACGACCGCGGTGCCATGATCGCCGGAAAGATTGCCGGCTTCAATCGTTTGTGCTGCGTTCGCATCCAGTGTGATTTCCTTGGAGGTTACCGAAGCACCGGCATCATCGTAGGCGCGCAAGGTGACCGTCCTGCGCGCATTGGACGTATTGGCCAGCGTGATGGAGGCCTTTACTCCGTCGGGAAGGGCCAACCCCGAGAATTCGGATGGCTCGCCGGCATTGACCAATGCGAAATCGGCTTGGCCGGAGTCACCGGAGCGTGTGGCCTTGACGGAGAACGACACGGCGTCCTCTGCGGTGGACATCACGCCCAACGCCCCATCAGGAGCTTCTCCCAAGTCGATCGCCGTCACTTTATCAGCAGTGACGGTGGCATCTTTGGCGGGAACCAAGCCTTTGGCGGTAATCCATGACAGCCCGGTGCTGGTGTCTGCCTTGGCGAACAGATAAGCGGTGACCGCATCGCCGGCAGTGATGGACGGCGCCACCGATGCATTGGATGCGGTCGGCAGCGGCAGCGCGAAATCAGAACCCTTCGGTGTCAGACCATCCATGGTCACCGTGCGCACCACGGACGCGATAGGAGTCTCCTTGCTGAAAACGGTCACGAACAGACCATGCTGCCCATCGACCGCGGCGGACAGTTCCATCGAGGACTCCCCTCGGCTGGCACAGACAGCGTGGATTGGGTGGACAATGCCATTTTCCCGGCTGTCTCGGACCCAGACGGCAATGTCGACGGTGGTCGGCTTGGTGGAGAGATTCGAGACGATGAGCTGCTGTGTGGTACCGGTCGTGCTGTCGGAGAGCAGGAACGACTGGCTGAGCGAGGTCGATACGCAGGATGCCGCCGATATGCCTCTCACATCGCCATCATCGGCCCATGATGCGATGGTGCCGACGGTGCCGGTGCCAGCTGCGGCCTGCAGCATACGGGTATTGATCAGACGAGCTCCCTGATTGATCTTCTGAGCACCGGTTTTCACCGAGGAATCGTCGGTCGAATCGGCGTCTTTCAAAGTTACGTCATCTGAACTGGACTTTTGCCCGATCGCCGAGACAGTGGCGCTGTAGACGGAGCCGAACGCCGCATAGCGCGCTTGTGTGCTCAGATTGCCGACAGTGGCCTGGAAGGCGCTGTCGCCGTACGTGCCGGTATCGGCCAATCCTATAGGTGCCGGGCAGTAGGTTTCGGACTGGGTCGGACTAACGGTCTGGTCGATGGCATTATCGGAAGCGGTCACCTTATCCACCCAGATATTGGGGATGGGGGCCATGACGAGAACGACGAACAGCGCAATCAACACCAGCATGGTGATCACACCGAGCACGATGCCGATCGCACGTTTGAAACCAGAAGTTTTGTTGCTCATGCCTGCTCCTCCAATCCGTAGGACGGTCGTCTGCGAGGCATGGCGACCAAGCAGTACAACGCCGTGATCACACCTAGGCATATCAGCCAGGCGTGCCTCCAGACACTATGCTGTGCACGTTGCTGCCATGAGGTATCCACCTGCTGTGAGGCGCTGCTACGCAGCGTCAGACGATAGTAGCTGCCGCTATCCGTGGAGACCAGGGACTGGGTGCCGTTCGATGCGGCGATATTCGCGCTCAACTGTTCATACGGCATGTCGTTCAAGGAATCGCCGGTCTCGGGAACCACGTAGATGCCGCCGAATCCAAGCGCGCTGATGGCCGCGATGGCCTCTTCGTCGGGATTGGACAGCAGCGAGGCACAGGCCTGGGCCAGTTGTTCGTCAACCGCATCATGCTTGCCGGACAGCAGGCGCGCCCGCTGGACCGGAGAGCTGTCGATCAAATCGCCGCGCGAGGTGCGCATCACCGCATAGTTGACGATGTTGCGGGTCTCCGCGCTCACGGCAAGCACACGATGATCGGCACCGGCCTCCAGATAATCGGTGGTGACCATGGGCAGGCCGTTTTCAGACACGCCCAGTCCCGCATCCTTATGACGTTCGATGCCATACATGCATTGGATGCCAATGCAGCACACCAGTATCAGAGCAAGCACCACACGGCCAGACACGATGAGCACATGCAGACGGTCCTTTTTCGATGCGGGATCACTGCCAGACGCATGCAACGGTTGGAATCGCTTCACCGCCCCACCAGCGACGAGACACACGCAGGCGAGGAAGCCCGATATCATCATCGCGATGCCCGGCTGCGCGGAACCGGCCACGACACCATCGGCATCCACGGTTATGGCCACACGGCTGGAGACCAGGGCGAGCGCGCCTCCGCAGACGATTACCACCCACATCAGTCGCGAGGTCCGCAACGCGAACGGCAGCACCAGCGAAGCAAGAGCAAGCAGCGTGATGACGCCAAACAGCACAGTGACCGCCAAATCGGCATAATCAGTCGACCCCATTCGCCATCCCAGCGCACGCTGTGCGGCCTCAAGCAGACTCAGCGACGCCGGCGACCCGTTGGCGGATGACGTTGGCACCGTGATGTCGCCGAACAGTTGACGCCACATGCCCAAATCGGCGTAACGCACCGCATTGACGAGCGTAGGAGCCACCGCAAAGGCGGCAGGAACCGGAATTAGCAACAGCATGGCGCGCTTGCGACGCACGAATAGCAGGAACATCAGGAACACGACGATCAGCGCGAACAGCAGCTGCGGTTCAGCGGCCACCACAGGGATGAAGCACAGTGCGGCGATGGCCGCGGCCTGAACGGATGTGCGCGGCTTGAGCGGGTCTTCGGTATGGTACATGCCCACGGCACGGAACACGAATGCGAACGCGGCCGGCAGGAACACCATTACGGTAAGCATCGGCATATTGGCCTGCGCATACCAGCCGAACATAATGCCGGTGGATGCCCACAGCAGTCCTCCCAGCACACGAACCACGTCCGAGCGGGTGAATACGCCCGCCAGCGCCCAGAACGACAATGCGCTCAGCGGCGCGGCCACAAACAGTATCATCGCCAAAGCGGCGGTCACATGGCCGAGCGTGACCAACGAGGCCAGCATCAGCACCAGCAGCCACGGCGTGGGCGGCGCAGGAATGCCGGTGCCGCTGCCAAACACCCACGGCGTGGTGGCGGACTGCACCAGTTGCGTGAAGCTGGCACCGGTGGGAAGCAACACATCGGAATACAACGATCCGCCGGAGAATATCGAACGGAACACCGGCCAATACATCACCGCGATGGCCGCAAAGCACACCAGCGCCATCACCACGGCCGCACTCCAGCGATATATGGTGCGTGTCCGCAGATGGGCACGTTCCAGCGGACTGAGCAGCACTCTGCCCTGCTGGGATTGGAATGCATCCCGACGATCATGGAACTGCTTGATCTGCTGGCTGTCTGCGAACAAGACATGCAGGGACGATGCGGCGACCTTCGATTGTCTGGCCACCAGACTGCGTGATTTCATGTTTCCCGCGATATCGGCCAAGGCCAGCCATGGCAGGCACAATTGCACCCATGCTTCATACGGCTTCTTGCCGAACATCATGGATATGGCCATGCCAAAACTGCGGAGCAGCCTCCACAGCCAGACGATAAACCAGGACGACATGGCCAGGTCCGTGTACAGATACCGCTGTTGGGAGCGATGCACCGTCATCGCATGATTGACCGTGTGATCGTCCTTAAGCGGTTCCCCGCCTCGCGTACGAATGCCCTCATACCGTGCGCGACGATGTGATATCTCCGCTTGCGGGACAACCACCACGCGTCCGCCGCTCAGGCAGACACGGCGGCAGAAATCAACCGATTCGCTGTAGGTGGTCAGCCAGGCATTGATGCCCCGCAGTCGCGTGAATTGCGACATGGACACCAGCGCGCCTGCCAGCGACACCGCAAACACATCCTGCCGCCCGTCATACTGCTCCTGATCGGGTTCTCCATCGACCACCAGGGAATGCACGGCGTGGCGACCCGCATACATACCGACATCATGCAGATGGGAGCCTTCCCAATCGCACTGTTTGCACCCGAGCACACTGGCGCCCGGCGTATTGCGCCACGCCTCAAGCAATCGTTCAAGGCATGAGTCATCCGAAGGGCGGGAATCATCATGGAGCAGCCAGCAATGCGCGGGGAGCGTCATCCAGATCGGCACGATCCAATGCCCGGCTGACCGCATCGCCGAAGGAGCGTGCGCCCTTGGCCGAGACGATGTGAATGGTCACATGCTTGGACTGCGGCACCTCCATCACCGGCCCCGATGGCGAGGGGATGACCTCGAACGAGGTGGTTATCCTCGAACTGGTGTGCCCGGTCGCGTCGGCGATGATGACGACCCCCGGAAGAACATTCTGCGTCAATACCGAACGCAATGTAGACCGGAGGAAACGCATATCCTCCTCAACGGTGATCACAGCCGTAATGCCGGTATCCACATCCTGCCTATGCGTATATGGTCGAGAAGACATGGCGTCGGCCAACGCCTCATGAATATCGCTATTACCTGTCGGACTCATAAACTCCCAGTGTACGCACCAGACTTGAAGGGGGTGTGTGGAGCTACGCCCGCTCCCGGTGCTCTCGCTTATATCGACGGCGTTCGCGCTCGCTCATGCCACCCCAAATGCCGAAACGCTCATCATGCTCGATGGCCCATTTCAGGCATTGCTCACGCACTTCGCATT
>ENA-OPZZ01001088-OPZZ01001088.1-human-gut-metagenome-genome-assembly--contig:-NODE-1088-length-18578-cov-4.137391_pt1 | contig 18578 bp, 17 predicted proteins | sample MGYA00242487_ERZ504511 | MGnify/ENA primary metagenome ERZ504511 (study PRJEB26092, sample SAMD00036241) | human gut metagenome | host: Homo sapiens | study: EMG produced TPA metagenomics assembly of... | reverse complement strand
GTTATTAGAAAACTTCCTTTTGTGTTTTGTTCTGTTGTCAGTTATCAAACATATGATCCTTTCAGCTCCTGATACCAGTTTTCTGCCTGTATTTTGTCGGAGCCGTAAGAAATACCGTGTATTCATCGGTCTGAATGGAAAGAACCGGGGATTCATCCAGCTCTACATACATTCTGCACGGACCCGGTTTTCTTTCCTCTAAACACACCGAGCAGCTGATGCCCGTCAGCGGATCCGTTGGAGCGGACGAAGGAATCATCCGGCAGGCTGTCCAGAAGCTGCAGATCCCGGATCTCGTCGGTAGAGAAAGAAGTGTCGGTGTAACCGGAAGTGATGGAAACTTGTGTACCATCTATGGACATCTGCACCGGAACAAAATCCATACGTAAGAACAGTCCGCACATCCAAATCAGCAGTCCGGCAACCACAACTGCCAGACCGGCGGTGAGAATCTTTCCTGCAGGTCTTCCCATATTGGTAGTAAAGTTCGTCCCGCAGAAACGGTCGGGAACTATAAGCCGGGGATCGACGGGATTGTTATACCAGCCGTTTCTCCAGTAATAATCGTCATCCACGTATATTGGTGCATCGTCTGCTGCAAGAATCTGTGCCTTTTTCTTCTTTACACGGAAGTAGATCACGAAAATGGTAACGATCGGAATCGTCTGGAAGATAAAAAAGAGCAGATGCGACCACCAGTACCATTCCAGATCGTTTGCCAGGAAAATCAGTTCACTGATAAAGGCCAGGCTGTTGCACAGGCTGTAGAAGAAAAACATCCAGGACCAGGAACGATGTTCCTGCATGTTGATAGCAAGATTAATCTCCGTATGGGCACTGTAGATTCGGTTACCGGTTTTCGAATAGCACCATGCGATCAGAAGAAAAAGCAGCCAGACGGCAATCCAGGTAACCAGAAAGAGTAAGCCGGTAGTATCGGCGTGGATATAGTTACGGACAGAGGAGAAAAACAACGGAATAAAAACCATCACCAGCGGAAGCAGATGCCAGTACAGAGGGAGTTTTGCCTTTCCTGTCTGTGTGGCAGTGTGAGTATCAACAGCTGCTGTGAAAGATTCTTCTGCCCTATTGCATAGTTTCAGATCCTGCTTCAGAAGATACAGTTGACGGTGGGCACTGTACAGCAAAGAGACTGCACGGATCAAAAACACACAAAGCCAGATACACCAGAGGATCATAGCCACAGAAGTCCGCCAGAAAAAAGGAGCGGCAACTGCAACACCCAAAAACAGATGCAGCAGATAAAACTGTCGGATACGTTTTTTGTAGCTGTCAGTCAGCTGAACTACAGGCGGGAGGGATGCAGCAGACTCCGGCAGATGAACGCCAAGGAGCATCCCGTCCCGATACGTTGCCGAACTTCCATAAACCGCCCAGGTGATGCCGACCATGATCAGGTCCGTGATCGCAAGAATCCAAAAGAGCATCATTCCACAGCCACCTCCATTTCCACAAATACTTTGCTGCAAAGACTGAGAAAATCTTCCAGGTTCATTCCGCGGATTCTGGCTTCCGCACTTAAAAGTTCCAGTTCGTCCTCCAGTTTTTCCTGAAAAAGAGAAGAAGGTTCCTCGTTTTCCGGAATATGAACGATGCTTCCCAGACGGCGGTCAGTATAGAGAAAACCTCATTTTTCAAAAGCTGATAGGCTTTGCTCACTGTCATGGTATTGATACCAAGATCGGCAGCCATCTGTCGCACGGTGGGAAGAGACTCACCCTCGGTCAGTTCCCCTTTGCCGATGCCTTTTACAATCTGGTTGCGAAGCTGCAGATACAGAGGAATCTGCGAGAGTGTATTGATTTTTATGATCATGAAAACACCTCCTTGTATTTTGTATTATATCACACAATACAAATAATACAATAGAAAATGTATTTGACGAAAAGTTTTTCCTGTGGTAGACTGATTCGGTAAGTAGAATAAATGGTCGCGGCTGACAGAACCGAAAGGGGTCAGGTGAGGAAAGTCCGGGCTTCAAAGGGCAGGATGCCGGATAACGTCCGGTGGAGGTGACTCCAAGGCCAGTGCAACAGAAATAAACCGCCAGGTTCGCCTGGTAAGGGTGGAAAGGCAGTGTAAGAGACTACCGCCTGTCTGGTGACAGAGAGGGCACATGTAAACCCCATCCGAAGCAAGACCGAACAAAAAACTATGTGGCTGCCCGTCACGTTTTTAGGTAGGTCGCTGAAGCCTGCTGGCAACAGCAGGATTAGATAGATGACCATTCAAGACATAACCCGGCTTATCGTTCTGCTTACTTTCACAGAATATGACTGTCGTTTGGAACATGAAGAAAAGTGTTCCGGACGGCAGTTTTTTTGACGCACCCTTTGTTATACATAGAAAATATGATATAATGAGCGTTAGCGAGCGGGAATAAGCGCAGCTTATTCATCGGGAGCGGCGAATGACGATCATGAACGAAGTTCATGATATAATAAACGTTAGCAAGTGGGAACAAACGAAGTTTGTTCATCGGAAGCGGTGAATGGGAAACAAACTATCCGGGAAAGGAGAAAAGCAGTATGGGATATTATGTAAATCCATCAGCAGAAAGTTTTGCTGCAATTGTGAGAAGTGGAATTTATGTGGATAAAAGTGGATTGATTGCATATATGAACAAAGTAGTACAGACCGATCGAATGCTGGTGTGCTCAAGCAGACCGAGAAGATTTGGAAAATCATTTGCGGCGAAGATGCTTGCGGCGTACTACTCAAGAGGTGCGGATGCAAGAGACATTTTTCAAAATCTTAAGATCGCAAAAGAGACATCCTGTGAAAATCTGAATCAGTATGATGTTATTTTCCTTGATATCACGCTTTTTCTTTCTATCGCGGATACACCGGAGACAGTAGTAAGAGAAATTCAGAAAGATGTCATAGAAGAACTGAACAAGGAATTTCCGGGGGCAATTCAAAGAGAAACGGAATCGCTGTTAAAAGCATTGATGCAGGTACACACGGTTACAGGAAGAAAATTTTTTATTATTATTGATGAGTGGGATGCTTTGTTTCGGGAAGTAAAGCAGAATACGGAAATTCAAAAAGAATATATTCAATTACTGCGAAGCTTATTCAAAAATAATATAACGCCTCAGATTATTGCCGGAGCTTATATGACAGGAATCCTGCCAATCAAAAAATATGGAACGCAGTCCGCGCTGACAGATTTTCGGGAATACACCATGCTGGAACCGGGTCCGCTGGCACCGTTTGTAGGATTTACAGAGGAAGAGGTAAAGAAACTCTGTGAGAGATATCCGCTTGATTTTGAACAGGCAAAGAGATGGTATGATGGATATGTATTTGAACAGGCAGGTCATATTTACAGCCCCAATTCTATTATAGAGGCGATTCAGAATCAGAATTTTGCCAATTACTGGACACAGACAGAGACATATGAATCGTTAATGACCTATATGGATCTGAATTTTGATGGATTAAAAAATTCGGTAATTGATATGATCGGCGGTATGCGGTGTAAAGTTGATGTTGGATCCTTTCAGAATGATATGACATCTCTGAAAAGCAAGGATGATGTACTGACATTGTTTGTTCATCTTGGATATCTGGCTTATGACAGAAAAACAAAGGAAGTATTTATCCCGAATGAAGAGATCCGTGAAGAATTTATCCGTTCAGTAAAAAATGGAAACAGACGAGAACTGGTGAAAGCAGTAGAGTTATCGGATAAACTGCTGAATGCGACTATCCGTAAAGATGAGGCGACGGTTGCAGAACTGATCGAAGAAGCACATGCAGCAAATACGTCACCGAAATTTTATAATAATGAACAGGCTCTGAGAAGTGTTGTTATTATGGCATATCTGAGCAGTGTGGATGATTACTGTCGGTTTGAAGAGCTGGCGAGCGGAAAGGGATATATCGATTTACTGTTTCTGCCGACCAAACAGTCCGCGAAACCGGCACTCGTCATTGAATTAAAATGGAATAAAAGTGGAGAAAAAGCTATTCGACAGGGAGAAGAACAGCAATATTGGAAATTTGCAGAAACATTCAGATACAAAGGACCAATCTTACTGGTAGGAATTAATTACAGTACAAAAACAAAGAAACATACCTGTCGAATCAAAGAAGTCAGGAAGGAATTATCATGAAAAATATTATACTCGCATCCCAGTCCCCAAGACGAAGAGAACTTTTAACACAGATCGGATTAGAATTCGAAGTGCATCCCGCAGGCGGTGAAGAAATCATCACAAGCACAGATCCGGTGGAAGTGGTAAAATCGTTGTCGACACAGAAAGCATCTGCGGTAAAGGAAGAACTGGAAGGTCAGTTACCGGAGAACTGGCTGGTGATCGGGGCGGATACGATTGTGGTTTATGGCGGGAAGATTCTCGGGAAACCAAAAGATGAGGCGGATGCGATCCGTATGCTTACGATGTTGCAGGGGCAGACGCACAGTGTATATACCGGTGTGACACTGCTGGAGGAAGGAAGACAGACAACCTTTGCGGAAGAGACCAAAGTAACCATGTACCCGATGACGGAAGAAGAGATCCGCTGGTATGTGAATACAAAAGAACCGATGGACAAAGCAGGAGCCTATGGGATCCAGGGGCTTTGTGCACGATTTGTAAAAGAGATTCAGGGAGATTATAACAATGTTGTAGGACTTCCGGTGGGACGGATTTATCAGGAACTGAAAAAAGAAGAATCCTTTTGAAAATAAAAATGTTGAAGTGAGAGAAAACGATTTGCGATGATGCATTTAAAAATGAGAAATCGTAAAAATGTGGGGAAATGACAAAACAGAACTATACGGGACAGAAAGGGAAAAGACACAGATGGAAATGACAGAACAATACCCGGGTTACGGCCATCGGGTGCAGTATTATGAAACGGATCAGATGGGATGCGTGCATCATTCCAACTATATCCGCTGGTTCGAGGAAAGCCGGAGCGATTATCTGGCATATCTCGGTATGGATTATGACAAAATGGAAGCCGCAGGTGTGATCAGCCCGGTACTGACGGTGGAGGTAGCCTATCACTCCATGACACGGTATGGGGAAGAAGTATCTATTGAGGTGACAGTGAAAAAATATAATGGCGTAAAAATCTTTCTGGGATATCATATCAGGGATAAAAAAGACGGAACCCTGCGTTGCAGCGGACAGACCAGTCACTGCTTTCTGAACAGGGAAGGGAAACCGTTATCCTTAAAAAAAGAAAAACTGGAGTGGCATGAGATCCTGAAAAGAGAATGTGAACGGGCACAGGAACAAAACGGATAACAGTGTACATGAAAATTTCCAAAATTGATACAGCACGCAACGAATCCACAATGACAGGAAACAAATCCCATATTTTTCGATTTCGCAGCATGTTATACTGAACATAGACTGCAAATAGAAAACAGACGGAAAAACATAACGTTGAATGTAAAAAACAGTGATATAAAAGGAATAAACTGTGATGCAGACAGAGCGATAAAAAGGAGGACGAACATGGCAATTTATATAGACGAACAGAAAAAACTTTTTACATTGTCAACAAAAAATACAAGCTATCAGATGATGGCGGATAAATATCTGGTGTTGAATCACCTGTACTATGGAGAAAGTATCGGACAGGATGATATGAGTTATCTTCTGGACTATCAGGATCGTGGATTCTCCGGCAATCCATACGAAGCAGGAAACGAAAGAGAGTATTCTCTGGATTTCAGACCACAGGAATATTCAACTAACGGTGTAGGCGATTACCGGATCAACAGTGTCAGCGTGATCAATGCAGACGGAACCGATGCGGCAGACTGGCGTTATGTGGGATATACCACACAGAAAGGCAAATACGCAATCCCGGGTATGCCGGCTCTGTATGGAGGAGAGAGTGATGCCGATACTCTGATCGTAGAACTGGCAGATAAAGTAACCGGACTTCATGCGTTTTTATATTACAGCGTCTGGGAAGAGAGAGATATCATCACCCGTTGCGTAAAATTTGTCAATCAGGGAAGCGACAGCATTGTTCTGACCAAGGCAGCATCCATGAACCTGGATCTGATGAGTGGAGACTGGGAACTGATGCATTTCCACGGAAGACATAACCTGGAACGCCAGATGGAGCGCGTGCCGGTGATGCGCGGAAAGATGACCGTGGAAAGTGTCAGAGGAGCATCCAGCCACCAGCATAATCCATTTGCCATCTTGTGCAGCAAAGATACCACCGAAGAAGCGGGACCATGTTATGGAACAGCACTGGTTTACAGTGGAAACTTCTCGATCGAAGCAGAAAAAGACCAGATGGGTCAGACCAGACTGACTGCCGGCATCAACAGCCAGAGATTTGCCTGGACACTGGAAGCAGGAGCAGAGTTCTGGACACCGGAAGCTGTTATGACCTACAGCAGCGAAGGGTTTGAAAAGATGAGTTCCAACTTCCATCATACCTTCCGGGAGCATCTGTGCCGTGGCAAATACAAACACGAGAGACGTCCGGTGCTGATCAACAACTGGGAAGCAACCTACTTTGATTTTGATAAAGAAAAGATCCTGAACATCGCAAAAGGCGCATCCGAACTTGGCGTGGAGATGCTGGTTCTCGACGATGGCTGGTTTGGAAAACGTGAGGGAGATGTCAGCGGACTGGGTGACTGGTATGTCAACACCGACAAGCTGGAAGGCGGTCTGAAACCGATCGCAGACGGAATCAATGCAATGGGTATGAAGTTCGGTCTCTGGTTTGAGCCGGAATGTATCTCCGAGGACAGCGACCTCTACCGTGCACATCCGGACTGGGCGATCCAGATCCCGGGAAGACAGCCGAACAGAAGCCGTTACCAGCTGATCCTGGATATGGGAAGAGAAGATGTCCGGGATTATCTGTACGAACGCATGACGGCGATCCTCGACAGTGCCAATATCGAATATGTCAAATGGGATATGAACCGTCACATCAGTGATGTGTACAGTGCCGTTTTACCAAAAGAACGCCAGGGAGAGGCAAGCCATCGCTACATGCTGGGTCTGTATGATCTGCTGGAACGTCTGGTGAGCCGTTATCCGGATCTGTTACTGGAGGGCTGCAGCGGCGGCGGTGGACGTTTTGACCTTGGTATGCTGTATTATTCCCCACAGATCTGGTGCAGTGATGATACCGATGCAGTAGAACGTCTCAGTGTCCAGTACGGAACATCCTTCTGCTATCCGATCTCAACAGTCGGTTCCCATGTATCCGCTGTTCCGAACCACCAGACCGGCCGTATCACTCCGGTAGAAACCAGAGGAACCGTAGCCATGGCAGGAAGTTTCGGATACGAACTGGATCTGAACCTGTTAAGTGACGGGGAAAAAGAAGAGGTCAAAGAACAGATCAAAACCTTTAAGAAATACTACAACCTGACCCATGAAGGCGAATACTACCGCCTGACCAACCCGATGGAAAACCGTCTGTACGTAGCCTGGGAGTTCGTATCCCAGGATCAGAGCGAAGCTCTGGTACACGGCATGCAGATCCTGGCACAGCCAAGCGGCCCGTCCATTCACATCCCGGTAAGAGGGCTGAAAGCGGATGCCATGTACGAAGTAAACGGCGAACTGGTAAGAAGCGGCCGCGCCCTGATGCACGGCGGTCTGAACTTCCCACGCCAGACCGGGGATTTCAAAGCGGTGGAGTTTTATCTGAAGGAAGTAAAATAAAGAAGCATAAGAACCATAAAAGAGCTGCGAAGTGGATTCGCGGCTCTTTTTTACTTTACAGGAAATTGCTTCCTGTAAAATAAAAACGCTCCGCGAGGATGCGCACTGCGACGTATAAGGTAGATGTCGCAAGCGACCGCCGCAGGCGCGAGAATGTGCCAAGGCACATTCTTTATTCTACAAGCAACAAGCCAAAGTTTATGCTTGTATGAAACAAACCTTGGGACATACCGATTTCATACACATCCGGGAAACACATGACGAAGTGAACCGCGACTTCTGTTTTGTAAAACATTCAACAAATCAACAATAAAATGGAAACAAAACAGATAGGATTTTTCATCTTATAAACATATAATAAACCCATAGCAAAACCGTAATTCATCCAATCGGGGGAAAAGACAGGGATGGATTATGGAAGACAACAAAATACATAGATTCGTACAGGAGGTATGAAGATGAAAATTACTTTTATGGGGGCTGGCAGCACCGTATTTGCCAGAAATGTACTGGGGGACTGTATGTGTACACCTGCGCTTTGTGAGGCGGAGATTGCGTTGTATGATATCAACGAGGAACGACTGAAAGATTCAGAGATTATCCTCGGCGCGATCAATAAGAATGTCAACGAGTCCAGAGCCACGATCAAAACCTATCTCGGTGTGGAAAACAGAAAAGAGGCCCTGCGGGATGCCGACTTTGTAGTGAATGCGATCCAGGTAGGCGGCTATGATCCGTGCACCATCACCGACTTTGAGATCCCGAAAAAATACGGTCTGCGTCAGACCATCGCAGATACACTGGGGATCGGCGGCATCATGCGTGCACTTCGTACCATCCCGGTGATGGAAGAATTTGCCAGAGATATGGAAGAAGTCTGCCCGAACACCCTGTTTCTGAACTACACCAACCCGATGGCGATGCTGACCGGCTATATGCAGAGATACACAAAGATCCGTACCGTAGGTCTGTGCCACAGCGTACAGGTATGTTCGGAGAAACTGCTGGAAAAACTGGGGATGGAAGACAAACTGGAAGGCAGAAGAGAACTGATCGCCGGTATCAATCATATGGGATGGCTGCTGGAACTTCACGACAAAGACGGCAACGACCTGTACCCGGAGATCCGCAGACGGGCAGCTGAGAAGAATGCAACGGAAAAGCATGACGATATGGTGCGTTTTGAGTACATCAAACATCTGGGATACTACTGCACCGAGTCCAGCGAACATAACGCAGAATACAACCCATTATTTATCAAGTCCAGATATCCGGAAATGATTGAAAAATACAACATCCCGCTGGACGAATACCCACGCAGATGTGTGGAGCAGATCAAAGGCTGGGAGAAAGAACGAGAGGATATTCTGAAAGACGGAAAAGTAACCCACGAAAGATCCAAAGAATATGCTTCTTATATTATGGAAGCCATCGTGACCGGCAATCCATATAAGATCGGTGGTAATGTATTGAATACCGGTCTGATCGACAACCTGCCATCCGATGCCTGTGTGGAAGTTCCATGTATGGTAGATGCCAACGGCATCAACCCATGCCACGTAGGAAGACTCCCGGTCCAGCTGGCAGCCATGAATATGACCAATATCAACGTCCAGCTCCTGACCATCGAAGCCGCAGCCACCAGATCCAAAGAAAAGATCTATCAGGCCGCCATGCTCGAACCACATACCGCAGCAGAGCTGAATATCGATGATATCAAGGCAATGTGCGACGAACTGATCGAGGCACATGGGGATTATATGAGTATGTATAAATGAAAAGATAAGGTATGACAATAAGGAAGGGTCTGCCGCACTGATATAGTGCGGCAGACCCTGTTTGCATCAGGTTAGAATCCAGTCTCCAATTCATTAATTATTTTTCTGAAATAATTTGTTCATGTTTGGATGCTTCATTTATATTTTTATAAGTGTTTATATCAGGGATGCAATATTCTTTATCGGGTAGAGTCGTTATATATTTACCATTGAGATAAAAATCATATGCTCCATCTGAACGTTCTATAACGAAGCAATTATCTTTGGTAGGAATGATTATATCATCAGTAAACATATCGGGTGGAAAATAATTGTCTTCAAAAATAATAAAATAAGACGATACGTATATAAAGAACGAGATACTCAGGAAAACAATTGCAGCTAAAGCAGAAGTAGACTTGTTTTGGGGTTGAGTAAGCGTTTCAAAACGTCGTGCCAGAACAGAATTACAAAAGTTTATAGAAAAATCCGGTACAGGTAGAGGATTTTCTATTTGATAAGAAGCTGTTTTCAAAAGACAGGACAAATATTCGGCAGTATGCACGGGATTATTTGCCAATGTCTGATCAATCCGCATTTCCAATATCGTATCTGTGTCATTCTTTAAAAACTTACAAAAAGGATTCCACCAGTAAATCATACAAATAATATGTAACAAAAATTTTATGTACAGGTCTTTATGAAGATAATGATTGACTTCATGTAATAAAACATAGCGCCATTCAGTTTCCGATAATTCCAAAGTGGACGGAATGAGAATGCATGGTATTCGCAATCCCCCAGATTACCGGACTCTTAAGAAGCGGAAGAGCCAATAATCTGGACTTTTTTTGCACACATTTTTTTGGCAGTTTCAGACCGGATCTGAGTGAAAGTCTGCATTTGTACACTGGATTCAGATAAAACAATAGCATGATTTTTCACATATTTTCGAAAAGCATAATTGCGTTTGATGTATTTGAACAACGAATATAAGATACCACATCCCCATATGATTTCCAGAATATTCCACCAGGATGCCGTATCATGAAAAAAGCGTACACGGCGTGTTTCTCCCACGATAGTGGTCAGTAAATCAGGAAGATATACATTGTGGGAGATCGGCAATAGTTCAACCGGAAATATCATACGAACGCAAATAAGAATCACGAATCCAACCAGAAGTGGAAGTCCAAGCCGAAACATAACCTTACGATTTCGGAAAATAAGAACCAGAAAAATAATAAAAAGATTACTTACCAAAATCGCCATATTCACGGATGAAATAGAAAAATCTATCATATCATATGACCTCTATTCTAACTCTTTTTTGTATGCGTCCAACATTTGCTGCAATTCATCAATCGTTTCCCGAGCTTTTACAGGATCTTCTTCGGTATCCAAAAGTGCAGAAACAAGAAGAGGCTTTGAGACTGTCTTCTGAAAAGCAAGATAATCAGATGTCAATTCCTGAACTGCAAATTCTTCTGAGGTGATAGTGGGACGATAAGAACGAGACAAAACCGTACCGCTGTATACAATATCTGCAACTTCGACCAACTGGTATTTCAGAAGCTTCCGAAGAACTGCCTGAACGGTATTAATCGTAAGATCCGATCGGGCATCTGCTATTTCAGAAGCAATTAATGGTTTTTCATTTTCCCATAGGATATTCAGAATATCAATTTCACGGGAAGTCAGTTTGGGAAATTTTTTTTCTTAAATAACAAATAAGGTCACTCCTTTATCTTTATAATGTATAAATATACTATATACCGAAAAAATGGATGAGTCAATTTAAAAGCATTGACAAAATAATCTTGTAAAAATATAATGAGAATGTAAAAATAATACAATATTAAAAATGAAACTATTACGAAATATTAGAAGACGAAGATAAAGGGGACTTAATCTATGAAAATACACAAAAAATTATTTTATACAGGAACTGTCATACTAACCTGCCTTCTGACTGCCTGTCAGGAAACTCCGAAGGAGGATATAGTGAAGAATAAAGCGGAAAGTAATCTGGAAGATGAGGTACAGCAGAGTACGCAGGCGGATACCGAAGAAGACAGCAGTACAAAAATTTCAGAACAATACCCGGAGCAGTGGACAGAGAGCTGGGAAGCTGGGAATATGGTTGTTGATGTACAGGCAGAGGTACATATTCCGGAGGTATCGGAAATCGTAAGCAAAAAAGTAATGCCGGCTGTTATGTCACAGGAACAGGCGCAGGAAATAGAAAAATACTTTTTTGGAGATGCGGATGCATATTATGCGGATAATGGTGTGACAAAAGAGGATTTACAGGAAGAAATTATCGCTATCCGGCAGGAAATAGAAAGTTTGAAAAACGGAACCGACGATTCGGCTATTTTACAGGGGGATGGAGATGTCAGTCAGCAGATCGAAGAGCTGCAGTCGCAGTTAAAAGAAGATGAGAAAAAATATACAGCGATGGATGAACAGAATACACAGCCGGTAGATGAGGTTGCTTTTGATTCGGATGATGCGATTGAACTGCAGGCAGATCTTGGAAGGGATGAAACGGCAAAATTATATCTGTATAATGACGATGACCGAGGTGCAAGTATCAATTTTGTTAATTACATCGAGGCGGAAAATGTGGTAACTGCGGATAGCACTGTGGGAAATACGCAGGAAGACAATAAGACGACAGAAAAAGAAGCGGAGTTGAATCTGTCTGAGGAAGAGGCGGAGAGTCGGGCGGAAACCCTTTTGGAAGAATTGCAGCTGGGCAAACATCGTGTAGTAAAGATAGAAGAAAAGACGCAATTGTTACATGGAAGTCGTGTGGGATATTATGAGATTTCCTACAGCAGAGATGTGGATGGAATGGATAACCTATATATGGAAGCTGCTGCCGAGGTGCAGACAGACACAGGGGACAGCAGTGAGGATGATTACATGGCACATATGGAACAGGAGAATGGTCGTATCCAGGTGGATGAGAGCGGAATCATCGGAGTACAGATGAATCTGCCACCACAGGAAATAAGCACGGTAAATGAAAATGTGCAACTGATGGATTTTGAAACTGTATGCCGGAAATTTAAAGAAAACATTGGAAACAGAGTTTATTCTGCATCCGGTGCAACTTCTCATTTGGAGATTACAAATATTTATCTGACCAGCATGTATGTGTTGAACAAAGGAAACAGTGGAGAATACCTTACAGTTCCGGTATGGGATTTCTGTGGATATATTTATGATGAAGAAACTCCTGAAAATGCTGTATATTCCATGAAACAAAAGGATGAAGAGAATGCATATAAGGTTTCTGATTTAACATTGAACGGAATCGATGGAAGTGTGATCAGCAGATATAATGGGTACTAAGAATGGAAGAAATACGTCTGGTGTTTACAGAGCAGAAGCACTTCGGTTGATACAGAGCCGGAGAATATGGATACTCTGTGGGATTCTGTGGCTGTATCTGATGATTCAGGGAACGGAGATTTATCGGGAACTTGGAGCAGACCGGGAAATCATAAGAGGATTCTGGCAGCAGACTGTGATACAGATATTACGTAAAAAGGAAACGGTGGTGCTGGTTGCATCGGTAAGTGGCATTGCGCATGCTGCGTCATGTATGGAAGATTTTCAAAGCCGATTTTACAAATTTTACCTGGCAAGGATGGATGTGGGAGCATATATCAGAGGAAAGATTTTTGGAAATTTTATCGGAATTACCGGTATGATTCTGGCAGCAGGGATGCTGGGAATTCTTGGGATATATTTGTTGTATTCTCCGGCAGAAACAGGAACGATTGAGTGGAAAAAAGAACTGGAAGCATGGCAGATAATCGTAAATATGCTTTTTACATATTGTATTGGCAGTATGGTTTTAAGCAGTATGGCAATGTATTTTTCGGTGGCTGCGGAAAGTGTGTATCTTGCATATCTGATTCCTTTTGTATCTTTCTTTGTTATATATATTATGAATCAGAGATTTTTGAAAGAAATTTATTATTTGAATCCATATCACTGGTTTCTTATAGAAGATTACCTGAGTCATGAAAAGCTACAAATGTGGGGAATGCTGTTCCTGATGTATCTTGGATGGAATGGGCTGTTTGCTGATCGGGTTGTGCGGAGATTAAATGGTGAATAATATAAGAAAAATATGGATGGTAGTGGTATTTAACTTCAGACGCTGGCGATATGACAGAAAAATCTGGCTGGCGTTTATTCTGAATTTTATTATGTGCTACTTTCTGACAGAAAAGATTTTGCAGTTTTCAGAAAAAGAAAATACAATTATGCAGATATTCGAACCGTTTATCTGGGGGTTTGATGACCTGGAAGCTATTTTCTTTATGACATTGTTGCTGTTATTATATTTTGCAGACATTCCTTATCTGGGGAATGAGGTGCCATTTTATCTTTGCAGGATGACGAGAAAAATCTGGTTAGCAGGACAGGTGGTATATATTGTCTGTGCAACGGCAATTTATACAGTAGTGATACTGCTATCAACGATTTTGATCTGTGGGCAGAGGTGTTATGTAGGAAATATCTGGAGTGAGACGGCGGTAAAGCTGGCGTTTACAAGTGCAGGAAAGAAGTTGTCACTGGCAGCATCAGAAAAGACACTGGAACTGACGCGACCATATGCCTGTATGACAACAATCTTTTTTCTGCTATTCGCGTATGCACTTGTGATGGTGTTATTGATTTTCTGGTTCAGGATTCTGTGGAATGAGCTTGCGGGTATGATAGCCGGCGTGGTTTTTAACGGTATTTCGTTCATTTTTTCGCCGGGAGTTTTGCAGAAATTGCTGGGGATCAGTGAACGGAAAAGTTATCTGGCTAATGTGGCAGCAGGATGGATATCTCCGTTAAGTCATGCGACATATCATCTGCATAATTTTGGGTATGACAGGCTTCCTTCACTGAGGGACAGTGGAATCTATGATATGGTTCTTGTGATTGTGTTGATATTGCTTAATTTATATAGCATCCGAACATATCATTTTGTATTTGACGGGACGGGGGAACGATGAGAGAAGCAGCAATTCAGATAGAACAGGTAAGTAAAAGCTTTCAGGAAAGGAAAGTGTTGAAAAACATCAGTTGTGAACTAAACTGGGGGCAGGTATATGGAATCGTAGGAAATAACGGAAGTGGAAAAACAGTATTGATGAAATGTATCTGTGGACTGTTACCTTATGATGAGGGGAGTATTCGGGTTAACGGGAAAAAGATTGGAAAGGATGTTGATTTTCCGGAAGATATGGGGATGATTATTGAATCGCCTGGATTTTTGCCGGGAATGACAGGAATAAAGAATCTGAAGATCCTGGCGGCAGTAAATCACAGAATTCAGGAGTCGCAGATCAGGGAAACCATGCGTGTTGTCGGGCTTGACCCGAATCTGAAACAACCGGTGGGAAAGTATTCCCTTGGAATGAGGCAGAGACTTGGAATTGCACAGGCAATTATGGAAAAACCGGAAATTTTGATTCTGGATGAGCCAATGAATGGTTTGGATAAACATGGCGTGAAGGAGATCCGGGAGGTGCTGCTTCAGATGAAAGAGGAGAACAGGGTGATTCTGCTGTCCAGCCATAATCCGAAAGATATCGATTATCTTTGTGATGTGGTTTTTGAGATGGATGATGGATATTTACAGGAGATGAATGATGCGAAAGAGGATAAATAAAGTAATAGCACTGCTGGCTGTATTAGGTATTCTGACAGGCAGTGGAACCGTGGTTTATGGAAATGAAGAGAACATAGCCGATCAGGAAGAACAGCTGACAAAGGAAAAAGAAAGTATTTATATTGATAATACCGGATGTTATGAAGGAATGGAAACTTCTTACAGTGAGGGATATGTTCCGGAAATCACAGAAAATGAAGTGAAAATTGTGTTACCGCTGTCAGTGAAAGGAAATTTAAAAGAAAAGAAACTTCATGTACATCCGGATCTGGGATCTGCAACGCAGGCCCCTTATGTGTATAAAAACTATGATAAAGATGTGGTAGAGGAAGAAAAAACAATAAGTACAGGAGAAGTACGAAAAGTTTATTATGTGAGTATTCTGTTGCAGTTAAAAGAAGAAAGAGAAGCGGGAACTTATCCGATCAACTGGGAAGTAACCGGTATACTGGAAAATGGAGAAACACTTATGCAAACATTTAGTACTTATGTAAATATTGATGCAAAGAAAAACGAGAGCAGCGAAGACAATCCGACAGACCAGGAAATACCGGGAACAGATACGAATGAACAGAACCCTGGAAATATTGCCGTTGATGGAGATACCGGAGGCGGAAGTTTTGTGGAGCATACCGGTGAAACAGTGACAGAGGTGAAGCATAATCCGAAATTGCTTCATATAGAAACAAAATGTAATAAAAAGACGGTAGAACCAGGAGATAAGATAAAACTGGAATTAACCTTTCAGAATAAAAGTAAAAAGGAAACGATTCGAAATGTGGCATTGCGGGTAGGAAGTAATATTGAAAACGTAGCTATCCGGAATAAAACAAATACCTGGTATTTTGAAAATATTGCCCCGCAGGAAAAAATCACAGTAAAAGTAAGCGCACAGATCAATCTTGGAGTGGAGGGGGAATTTGTAGATTTTAATTACACAGAACAGTATGATGATAAAGATGGGGAACAAAAAGAAGAGGCAGGAACAATTGCCGTCACACTGACAAGACTTCCGAAAATCCAGTGGGAGATTACTGCATTGAACGATGTTGTGTATGCAGGTGACCGCATAGCGTTAAGCGGAAATATCATGAATGTTGGACAGGGAAAAGCCTATAATGTGAATGTTACGATGGAAGTTCCGGGACTGCATCTGGAAAAAACGATGTTCGCAGGGGAAGTGGAGAAAGGAACTTCAGCAGAAATCGATAGTGCGGTACTTGTGGATGGAAAACCGGACAAAGAAAAATATGGAAATACAGAAGGGAATTTTATTATTACCTATACAGATGAGACAGGAAAAGAATATCAGGATACTCTTGGAGTTATCACAGAAATACAGCCGCCTGTAATTGTTACAGATACCGGCACGGAAGATAACAGTAAAAGAAGTATGCAATGGTGGATGATCTGTTTTGTGAGCGTAGAATGTATCCTGGTGGCAGCGGTGTACTATTTTGTGAAGAGAAGAAAAAGATGAAAAAAAAACAATATTATATGATTTGTCTTGTTACCGCGATTTTTTTTCTGATGCTGTTTCGGGATGTAAGAAGAGAATATCAAAATCTGAGAAAGGGAATGGAACAGCAAAGTGTGATATTGCTGGATGTACATCCGGATGCGAAAAATATTTCAAAGCTGAAAAAATATAAAGGAGTGCAAACAGCATCACTTTTGTATCGGTTTCAGGCAGAAACGGCAGATGGAAAGATTAATTTTCAGGTTTTGGGAAGTGAGGAACTTCCGGGAACAGACAGGCAGAAAGAAGATTTGGAGGATACGATTCTGCTTCCTGAAAAATTAGAACAGGAGTTGGAAGAATCGGTTGTAAACAACAGAAGATTTCTTTTTGAGAGTATAACAGGAAGAAAACAAATGTATCAGTTTTCGGCCTGCGAGTGGATAAAGGGAGAGTATGCGATTATCAGTTGGTCTATGGCGGAAAAAATTATCCGTGAACTTGATACAGAATCCCGTCAGCCAGATGGAATTTATCTTGTGGCGGACAGTATGGAAGGTTTGAAAAATATTAAAAGTATTATGAAAGAGCTTTCTGACACAGCCAATGTTGATATTGATGGCATGATACAAAAGAGTGAAACCAGAGAGAAGAAGATGCAGAAACTTCTTGGAAAGGCATTGTTTGATGTGCTGTTTCTCCAAATAGTAATTTATCTGACGGGACGAAATACAGGAAAAGATTTTTTAAGAACAGAAGGAACTGTGTTGTTTATGATAATCATGCTGGTTATCGTAAATACATTGAAAATTATATGACGATGAGAGTGTCAAAAGTATTCAACATCATTTTATATATAAGGAATATAAAATGCAATGCTTAGAGAGGTAACTGAAAAATCATGAAAAATAGAAGATATCGGTGGGGCGGTATAATGATTTGTATTGTCATTATTTTCGTAATGATTTATGGAATACATATAATAAACGAGCGCAGACAGGATTTTTCTCCGTCTGCTTATCGATACGATATAGAGTTACCTGACAGCCCGAAAGAATCTCCGGATGGAACGAAAAGATTAATAGTAGGAATTGCTTTTGATACGCTTCCGGGAGGACTTGTTCATTTGTATGGAAGTGTCTGTGATGTGGCTACTGGGAAGGAAAGAATTATTTATCAGGATTACTGCTACATTCATTATAATGAGAAAACGATAGAATTTCTGAGTAATGCGCCGGAGTTCAAATGGAAAGAAAATGATACGGTAGAGATTCAGGGGCATGAGATAGATATTCATGAAAAACAGGTGTATAAAGTCAGCTGGAATCATGTATATAAGGAAGTTCATTGAAGAAAGGAATGTTTGCATCCTTTTTTCTATAAAAGATGAAATTTATTTTTGGCCGCAAAAATCCCTTGTCTGGATTCTTACAGCCGCACTTTTGATCAAGCTGTTTTTTTCGTTGTTTTTCCCTCAAACATCTATCTATGCGAAGGGAAATAATATAGAAATAACGCAGGAAGCACTGGAGGAGTATACAGAAAGATATACGGTTACGGGATACAGCGAGAATGCAGAAGAAATGGCGTATAATGATCTGGTCAAAAGAAAAGCATTATATCAAAAAGCTTTGAATAAGCCACATCTTCTAAATTCCTGAATGATGAAGAAAGCAAATATCGTCAGGAGCATGGTGAAGATTGCTATGTCCTTGATGAGGAAACGGGGGTAATGGTCGACAGCTTGGATGCAGAAAAAGAAGAAATAATAAATAAAATTATTGCAGATGGAAATATGCAATTTGAATGAAAATATTATAAAAATATACTGATTGATATGGAAATTATAATGATCAAAATAAAAAAATATGATATAAATACATATAACAAAAACGATAATGAAAAGAAAGCGAGCGAAAAGAAAAATAAATGGCAGGAAGGTGAAAAAAGTAATGAAGAAAAAAGATACTTGTTGACGACTT
>ENA-OPZZ01001086-OPZZ01001086.1-human-gut-metagenome-genome-assembly--contig:-NODE-1086-length-18611-cov-3.574280_pt1 | contig 18611 bp, 21 predicted proteins | sample MGYA00242487_ERZ504511 | MGnify/ENA primary metagenome ERZ504511 (study PRJEB26092, sample SAMD00036241) | human gut metagenome | host: Homo sapiens | study: EMG produced TPA metagenomics assembly of... | reverse complement strand
CTTGATGGCTTCGCGCGCCGTCCTCCCCTCAGGGAAAGGCTGACGCGCGAAACATGCCGTCATCGGTTTTATTTCAAATCATCCCAGCAGCCGGTCCGTTCAAGATCCGCCACAGTTTGCCTGGTGTCGTCGGTCAGCACGGTGATATGCCCCATCTTGCGATCATGACGCACTTCAGCCTTGCAATAGTCGTGCATATTCCATTCGGGATGCTCGGCGATCAGCGCGCGGGTCGGTGCCACATGCTGCCCGAGCACATTGACCATAACAGCCGGCTTGAGCAGTTCGGGCTGTTCGAGCGGCCACCCGGCGATGCCTCGAATATGCGCGTCGAACTGGTCGAACGAGCACGCTTCGATGGTGTAATGACCGGAGTTATGCGGGCGCGGGGCAAGCTCGTTGACGATAACCCGCTCATCCTTGGTAACGAAGAGTTCGATAGCGAGGATGCCGGCCAGTTCGAAGCCTTGCGCCAAACGCAAAAGCGAGTTCGTGCGCTTCCTTCGCCACGTCTTCGCTGACTTCGGCCGGAGCGATGGTCATGTGCAGAATATTGTTACGATGCTCGTTGCGCACGATCGGGAAGGTCACATAATCCTTGCCGTTACCGGCAACGAGAATGCTCGCTTCGAATGCGAAATCGACGAATCCTTCGAGAATGCTCGGCGGGAATCCGCCACCGCGATCGGCACGGGCGCGACCTTTCGAGATCGGCATCGGATTTCAGCACGGTCTGGCCGTGGCCGTCGTACCCGCCGGAACGGGTTTTCAGCACGGCCGGGTAATGGATTTCACCGAGCGCCGCATCAAGCTCCTCAACGCTGTTGACGGCCTTCCATGGTGCGGTCGGCGTGCCATGATCATTGATGAACTGCTTCTCGTTGACGCGATCCTGCGTGACACGCAGCAAATCGGTGCCTTGCGGGGCTGCAGACAAGGAACGCACTTCGTCGATGGCGTCGGCGTTCACGTTTTCGAACTCGTACGTGAGCACGTCGGACTTTTCAGCCAGTTCTCGGATCGCGGTGATGTCGTCGTATTCGGCAGTGACTTGGAAGTCGGCCACCTGTGCGGTCGGGCAATCCGGAGTCGGGTCGAGCACGCCGATGCGGAAGCCCATGTAGCGGGCGGACAACGCCATCATGCGGCCAAGCTGACCGCCACCGATAATGCCGATGGTGGCCCCTGGCATCAGACGTTCAACACGGCCATTGGTTTCCTCAGACAAGCTGGGCATTGGATTCAGCCACCTTTTCCTTCAGAGAGTCACGATATTCCTGCAAAGCATTGGCCAAACGCTCATCGGTGGTGCTCAGAATGCTCACAGCCAAAAGACCTGCGTTTGTGGCACCGGAGTTGCCGACTGCGGTGGTGGCGACCGGGATGCCGCCTGGCATCTGCACGATGGACAGCAGCGAATCCCAACCGGACAGCGCATGGGAACGCACCGGCACGCCGATGACCGGCAGGGTGGTCTGGGCCGCGACCATGCCCGGCAGATGTGCCGCGCCGCCGGCTCCGGCGATGATGACCTTCAGACCGTTGGCACGGGCACTATGCGCGAACTCGCCCATCAATTCCGGGGTGCGGTGCGCGGAAATCACCTGCTTCATGTACGGCACTTCGAACTGGTCAAGCATCTCGCAGGCATGCTTCATGGTTTCCCAATCGCTCGCCGACCCCATAATCACTGCGACTTCAGGCTTGTTGTCTGCCATCAAGGACCTCCGAAAGAATCCAAAAGAACATGTTCTTGAACACCGTTTACTTTACGCAATCGGCTAGATGTGCAGCACGATTTTTCCGAAAACGTCGCCATTCACGATCTTGGAGAACGCAAGATGCGCGTCGTCGATCGCATATGCGGAATCGATGACCGGATGCAGATCGGCATGTTCCACGAATTTCAGCAAACGTGCGAAATCCTCACGGGAGCCCATGGTATTGCCCTGCACTCGAATATCCTGGAAGAAGATTCTCGTAAGCTCTGCACCCGGCTGGTCGCCAGTAGTCGCGCCGCAAATGGCGATAGTTCCTCCCGGACGTACGGATTTGACGGAATGACTCCATGTGGCCGCGCCGACGGATTCAATGACGGCATCCGCCTTGCGTGGCAGTCGCGCACCCGTTTCAAAAGCCGCATCGGCACCGAGCTGCAACACTCGCGCACGCTTGTCTTCGCTTCGTGACGTGACGAACACTTCCAATCCGGCCGCGTGAGCAAGCTGAATCGCCGCGGTCGACACGCCGCCTCCGGCGCCTTGAATAAGCACCGTGTCTCCCGGCTTCACATTCGCCGATGCGAACAGCAGGGAATATGCGGTAAGCCAGCTGGTACCCAATGCGGCAGCCTCATCAAGATTCAGATTCGCGGGCTTGGCGAACACGTTGGCGCTGGGCACCTGTGTGTATTCGGCCATGGTTCCCGCATACCGTTCGGACAGGATCGAGCGTCTCTCCCCCGGCATCACACCGGCGCCATCGGTACCAACGAAGGTATACAAGACCACTTCGGAACCGGCCTTAAGTCCCTTTCGTACGGGAATGTCTTCTTCCAACACGCCAGCCGCGTCCGTGCCGAGGATCATCGGCGTCTGCTCGTCGGAAAGCCCCACACCTTGCAGACTCCACACGTCATGATGGTTCACGCTCGCCGAGTTCACACGAATGGTGGACCAGAATGGCTTGGTTTCAGGCTCAGGCATAGTGCCCACTTCAAGCACGGACAGCGGATCATCATAATTCGTTCCGGTGGCATATACGGCTTTCATGTTCGCGCTCCTTTGCGAATAACGGCTTTTCACGATTGCAAACACCTCTATTGTGCCTCAAGTTGAGAAGACTTTGCGCTCCTTTGCCCGCAAACACCCTCGTCGGGGCATACAGTGGGATATGATTTCGCACTTGGTTGCACTGATCGTAGGGAAGGGTGATTGCGCACGATGACCGCTGGCATTTTGAGTTCGATTCACACTCCGGCGGACGTACATGCCCTTTCAGCCCAGCAATTACGCGATCTATGCCTCGAAATCCGCGCCACGCTGCTCGACTACGGCAAACAACATGGCGGGCATATCGGCTCGAATCTTGGCGTGGTGGAGCTCACTGTGGCATTGCACCGCGTGTTCGACTCGCCCCGCGACCGTTTCATTTTCGACGTGTCGCACCAAAGCTACGTGCACAAAATGCTTACCGGCCGCGCCGAAGCATACTTGGACCAATCTCGTTTTGATGAGGTGACCGGTTTCACGAATCCGCTGGAAAGCGAACATGATTCCTTTGTGCTCGGCCATACCGGCACTTCGATTTCTCTGGCCTGCGGTCTTGCCAAAACCCGCGATATGCAGCGCGGCGCCGCCGGCGAAAGCACTATCGGCAATGTTATCGCCATTATCGGCGATGGATCCCTGAGTTCGGCCATTGCGTTCGAGGGGCTGAACAATGCGGCCGAACAGGGCGGTAATCTCATCATCATCGTCAACGACAACGAAATGTCGATCGCTGAGGATTTCGGCGGTATGTACGGGCAGCTTGCCAAGTTGCGTACGTCGAATGGCATGGCCGAACTGAATCTGTTCAAAGCATTCGGCTTGGACTACCGCTATGTGGAGCAGGGTAATGACGTTGACGCGCTGGTGGAAGTACTGAACGAGGTCAAAGACATTGACCACCCGATCGTAGTGCATATCCACACCACCAAAGGCTTGGGCTTCAATGACGAAACGGAAGCCGACAATGGTTCGGATGGCTGCAATCAGACCAATCCTCAACCTCATGCGGGCCAATGCGAGGCCAACCATTGGCAGGATCCGGAGGCCTCGCTCGGCAAACCGCTCGACGCACGCAAATATTATGGCGAAATGGCCATGGCATCGCTGGAACGTCGTTTCGACAATGAGCCGGGATTGGTGGTCATCTCCCCCGCAACCCCCGGATCGAATGGCATCACCCGAGATTTTCGTGAACGTGCCGGCGCCCACTACGTCGATACCGGTATCACGGAAGAACATGCCGCCGCGTTCGCCGCGGGTATCGCCAGGGCTGGCGGACGCCCGGTGCTTGCGACTTCCGCCACGTTCTTCCAGCGTATTTACGACCAGTTGCAGCAGGAGCTGGCGTTGAATCATGTTCCGGCGACGCTGCTGATTTTCGGAGCGGGCATTTCCGGCGCGGACAATACACATTCCGGCACGTTCGATATGACGATGTTCGCCAACACGCCTGATGTGACCTGTCTGGCACCGACCAGCGGAGAGCAGATGCTGGACATGCTTGCATGGGCCACGGGGCCGTCTGATCATGGTGTGACGGCTATCCGCATGCCCGGCGAGCAGATTCTTGCCATGGAACGTTCCGCCGATATGGCGTTCGACCCGTTGCAGCGTGCCGAAGAGCATGATCCAGCCGTCAATATTGCCGGAGCATGCCCGTTCGTCCGCTATCAGATCGTTCAGCCCGGCAGGGATGTGGCGATTCTTGGACTCGGCAATACCATGCCGTTGGCTGCCGAAATTACGTCGGCACTGGCCGAAAATGATGAAGAACATGCTGCGATTACCGCGACGCTTGTTGACGCATTGCAATATTCCACGATGGATGCCGAATTACTGGCGATGCTTGCCGATGGGCATCGTTTGGTTGTTACGTTGGAAGATGGCCAGCTAGAAGGCGGATGGGGTGAGAAGTCACCGCATTTTATGCCAATTCCAGTAATACCAAGGCTTCTCACGTTCGTGTGCTGAATTTCGGCGCAGCCAAAGAGTTCACCGACCGAGTGCCTCTTGGCGAGCTTAACGAACGTTACGGATTGACTTCAGAAACCATCGTCTCTCGAATCCGCGGTATTCTCAGCGAATAATCGATACATAAGCGAATTGGCGGGAATGATCGGTATATCTGTGGACCATTCCCCGCCAATCTATAAATCAGCGATCTGTAATCAGCAATCACTGATCATTCTTGATGGCATCCAAAGCGGGAATCTTCACAGCCTTATTGGCCGGGCCGAAACCTGCTACCACACCAACGGCGATCGAAAACAGCATGGCCACCACAAAAAGCCACCACGGAATCACCGAAATGCGAGTCACATCGTCGCCGCCCATAATCGCTTTGCCGATATTCTCAATGCTGAATCCACCCAAAGACGCCATATTGATGCCTATCGAACCAATCGCGGAAATCAAGCAAGCGATCACACCGCCGACAAGGCCGATCGCACCAGCCTCGCACAGGAACATCATGCGAATATCGCGCACATAGCAGCCAAGAGCCTTCATAATGCCGATTTCGCGCGTACGTTCCGACACCGACATAATCATGGTGTTGGCAATACCAATCGCGGCAACGAAGAACGACACCGCGCCGATGCCGCCCAAAGCCAACTGGATGCCCCGCGACTGCTTTTCGATCTCCTTACGCGTTTGCTCAAACGAGGAAGTCTGATAACCGGCGCCCTTGATTTGCGCTTCAACGTCGGCAACGTCTTTGATGTCTTGGGTGTGCACCAGTACCTGATCGTAAACGACCTTGCTCGACGTGTTGGCCTTGGTGTCCCCCGATATTTTGGCGTTCAACGTTTTCATATCGTCGATGCTCATCACAATGCCGGAAGTGAACGCATCATAGTTGTTGGCGGAGGAATCAATGACACCCACCACCGTGTATGGCATGGTAATGGTGGGACTCTCACCACTGCCGGAATCGGATGGCGCCACGGATCCGCCGCCCACCTTGCGGTAGTCGTCGGGACTTTGATAGTTGGCTCCGGTAATCAACGTGATTTTGGAGTTCAGCATATCGAAGAACGGGTCTTCGCCTTCGGATTGGGCGCAACCGTGCTCATCACAGTAATAACTGCCCGCTTCTATACGATGATTGCTCGGATCTGACGCATACTTATCGTAGAACGAATACACGAAGGATTTGCCCGCCAACACTTCGCCGGCACGCATCGGAAGACGTCCGCTGGCCAATTTATAGCCGGATTCTTCCAATTGCGTGGCGTCGACTCCCACCACGTTGACATATTGCGACACGTACCGGGAGCCAGCTCCTTGCGTGGCATCCACACTGTATGACATCGTTTTCTGAGGAAGCACTCCGGCCACACCGGCAATGCTGCGGAAATTCTGCACGGCGTCATCGTCGAGTTTCGCCTGTTCGCCGTCGGCACCGCTCACGCTGGATGACGTTGCCGTGGAATGCGAGCCTCCGCCGTCCGCATATACGGTGATGTCGTTCAGGTTGCCCATGTTTTTGAGCATCTGCTCGTTCTGTTCGTTGATGCCTTGACCAATGGAAATCATGAGCACGATCGAACAGCAGCCGACGATCACGCCAAGTACCGTAAGAATCGTACGCGATTTGCGACGCAGCAGATTCTGCGTGCATGAACGTGCAATATCCGAAAATCGCATGCTCACTCCTTGGCGGAGGGCACGGAATCAATCACCTGGGTCGGCGCGTCAATGGCACCAGCCGTATTAGCCGCACCATCATCAGCACCTGCATGCGAATCGGAGGGATCCCAATCCCAATCGTCATCCTCGGCAGCCTTCTTCGCCTTCTTGCGGCGACGCACAACCACCACAACCACAATGGCGATCACGGCAACGACAGCCACGGCAACGACAATCCACACCCAAGTCGGAATGCCTTGATTTTCCTGCGGGTCAACATCCATACCGGGATCGGCGGGAGCCGGAGCCTCAGACACCGTAATCTTCACCGGCGATTCCTTGGTCTGCTGCTGGCCGTCGGCATCCTCGTACGTCACCTTCAGTTTGGCATCATATTCGCCGGCCGCATCCGCAGTGAAAGCGAATCCGATGGAACCAGAAGCGCCGGACGCCACATTGCCGATATACTGCGTGGCTTGCGTGGCGGTGATGCCGTCACCCTCGATGGACGCTTCGACATTGGATACATCCCCCTTGCCCTTGTTCACGTATTCCATGGAAATGGTGGATTCCTCGCCCGCATTGATGGCGTCTGGAAGCACGGGATCGCCCAGTTCGAAACGGTCGGGCTGCGAAACAGGTACGGAAATCTTGATATCCGAAGTGTTGGAATTGCGGGTGCCGCCATCGACATACTCGTATTTGAAGTTGATATCGATGCCCTGCGCGCCGTTCTTCGCACTCGACAGCACCTGCATGGGCACGGTCTGGGTCAGGGAATAGCCCGCCCACAGCGAATCGTAATAGAACGTGTTCGTACCGCCGGAAATGGCGAAATTCTCACCGCCGTCAACGGTCACGACCATATTGCCGACCGCGACCTTGCCCATATTCTGGAAGGTGAAGCCAAGATCGAAATTCGTGCCGACCGCCACGGAACCGTCGCCATAGGTGAAGTTGGTGATGATGATGTTCGGCACCGGACCGGCCGGCTGCACGGTGGAGCCGCCGTTGTTGTCGTCAGTGCCATCACCGTCTTCGGCGAGCGCCGTCGGCACAATGCAGGTCAGCGCGATGGCGATGGACGCCATCAATGCGATGAGCATGTTGATGAATTTTGCGGAATGGTTGCTGTTACTCATGGAATTTCCTTCTCTTCTCTGCCGTCACGCGTTGTTCATCAGACGGTCATCGATGATGCGTCCGTCAAGTAGCGTTACGATACGGTCGGCATATTGCGCCATATTGTCATCGTGGGTGACGAGCACGATGGTTTGGTCGAGGTCGCGAGCGAACGCGCAGATCATGTTCATCACGTCGGTTTTGGTTTTGGAGTCGAGGTTGCCGGTCGGTTCGTCGGCGAATACGACTTGCGGTCTGGCTGCGAACGCTCGCGCGATGCCGACACGCTGTTGCTGTCCGCCCGACATTTGCGTCGGGTAGTGGTTCATGCGTTTGCCGAGCCCTACTCGTTTCAGCATTTTCTTGGCGATTGCCTCACGCTTGTTTTTCGGCATGCCTTGGAACATCAGCGGCATTGCCACGTTTTCCACGGCAGTCAGATTGGGAAGCAGGTTGTATGACTGGAATACGAAACCAAGATGTTTTTGCCGAAATTCCGCCAATTGCCGTTCATTCAACCGAGAAATGGGCACTCCCCCGATGCGCACGCCGCCTTTGGTCGGTTTTTCCATACCTGCTAGCTGGTTCAGCAGAGTGGATTTGCCAGAACCGGATTCGCCGTAGATACAGCAGATCTGCCCTTGCGGAATGGTGAGATTGATACGTTCCAGCGCCACGACGGTTTCGTCGAGCACCGGATATTCCTTACGCAGATTCTTGACTTCGATGATGGGCCTGCGCGTCCCCGCCATCGACTCTTGCCCTTCATGATCTGTCATAGTCTTCGTTGTCCTCCCCCACACGGCGTCAATACGTCTGTCCCACAACCGAGTTTATACCGTTTTCCAGTTCCCTGCATCCCTTAGGGGAACACCCCGAGAAGCACAGACCCCCGTCTCATATCCTCCTAAAACAACCCTAACTAGGGTGGTTTTCTCGTTTCGTGCCAAAAACACTTCGTTTCGTGCCAGACGGCAAAATCCCTGAATCTCGCAAAAATAGAATGAAAACAACGAGGCAGACATTCGGATGACGTTGTCGGAAGCGTCATCCGCATATCACACAAGGGGAACCATCATGCGTCGTCGTTTTACTCAAACCGAGGTGTATTACCTGAACACCCTGCCCGCGGTGGAGCGAGCTTCCATGGACCGCATCACGTACTCGAAGGAATTTCAGGTGCGTTGCATGGCGCAATATCTGCGCGGCAACGGTCCTACCAGTATTTTCGCCAGCGCAGGTCTTGATCCGAAAATCATGGGAGGCAAGCGCATCGAACGCGCGATCGCCCGTTGGAAAGCCGATCCGAAAATCATGCTTGAAGCACAGACGTTGGCAAACAAATCCGATTCCGGGCAGCGCGATCTGCTGGTGATCACCCAAGCCATGACCATCAAATGGCTGGAAAAGAAAGTCATGGACCTGCAGAAACAGCTTCACCTGCTTGAATCACATGCGATGAACTGCTCACTGCCGAATTCAAACTCCAGGGAAGGTCTTGTCAGCATGGCGTGACATACGCCGAAACGTATGACATGCGTGCGCAAAACACGGTCATTGCCGACAGGCCAATCACATAGACGTGCGTTGCGGTACGGCAACGCGCCAAACAATAATCCCTCCTTTCACCGCCGCGCTCTCCGTCACATATAAGCGGCCGTCTCGAAAGGAGGGATTCTTCATGCCTCTGGAACGTCAGCGAAACATCCTCGCCCCGTATCGACACTCTGCATTTCGTGTATAAAACGCGCTGTCCTTACTCTGCATTTCGTGTAAATGCCTTAATTTTCAAGGAGTACACCATGCTCTTCAGGCGCAAGGCATATCAAACACTCATGGCTTGGAAAAGCCCGTCGAATGGCAAGCGCGCCATGCTTATTGAGGGAGCACGACGTGTTGGAAAAAGCACTTTGGCGCAAGAATTCGCACAACACGAATACGAAGGTCATCTTGTCATCGATGCAGAGCATCGGCACGGCTATTTTGCGACTATTTCGCAGCTTCGTCCGCGGACATCATGGCCTGGGTGATCTGGTCGCGCATCTCGTTGAAACCGCCAGGCGTCGAAGCCGGCAACACCACCGTCTTCGCATTCTGCGACGAGGCGAGATTACGCATGGTGTCGAGATACTGGTTGAACAACACCACATTGTTCACGTCGTTCACGTTCATGCCGACTGCCTGCAGACTCTTGATCTGGTCGACGATACCATTGGCGATCTCACGACGATAGTTGGCCTGGCCTTCACCCTGAAGACGGGTCTTCTCAGCCTCGGCTGCCGCCTGGGTCTCGATCTGAATACGCTGGGCTTCGGCGCGCTGACGGGTGGCCTCCTTCTCGCGCTGGGCAGCGTTGATGGAATCCATGGCGTTCTTGACCTGCGGACTCGGATCGATGGCAGTGATCAGCGTCTTGACCACAGTGAAACCGAAGCGGGACATTTCGTTGCCGACGGTCTTCTGTACGTCAAAGGCCACATCGTCCTTACGGGAGAAGGCATCGTCCAAAGACAATGCAGGAATGGCGGAACGCAGCGCATCCTCCATGTAGGAACGCAGCTGACCAGCCGGATCACGCAGCTCATAGTATGCGGTGGCCACATTGCTCGGGTCAACACGGAACTGAGTGGACGCCACCACCGTGACGAACACATTGTCAAGCGTCTTGGTCTCCAACTGCACATTAAGCTGATTGACGCGCATGTTGGTTTTCATGGCGATACGGTCCACGAACGGGATTCGAATATGAATGCCGGCGAACTGCACCTTGTTGAATTTGCCGAAACGCTCAATAATATAGGCCTGCTGCTGCGGCACGATAAACAACGTGGACAGGAACAGGAACGCGACGATAAGTGCAATGACAAGGAGCGTAATAAGGAACGGCATGACATTACTCCCTTCTTTGGTTTTCTCTCGAAAGCCTGTTGATTGACGGCTTTCCGTAGGTTCTGCAACCATTGCCGAACCCAAGCAAAAACTTACCAAAGAATGCAATCACGTGCAGACAATGTCCGCGAGTTGGGCAAAGTCCATTCGGAAGCCGGACATCGACCGTCCGGAAGCCGACCCACATACGTCTACGAGCCGAACAGGAGACAATTCTCCTTGTCCGACTCGTGAGATGGCATACGCAATGTTGAATCAGATCAGGCCGAGTTCCTTGCATTTGGCTTGCAACTGCGTGGCCGAAGGCTCCACCAGCCATGAGCCATCGGCGAACCGAATCACGGGAATGTGCTGTTGTCCGCTGATCGCAATGGCCTTCTCTGCAGCACCATCCTCATGCTCGATATCATGAAGGCTGTAGGCGACCCCGAAACGGTCTAATGCTGCCTTGGCTCGATGGCAGTCGCCGCACCAGTCGGCTCCATAGAAATCAATTGCCGCATTGTCAATCATAAAATCACTCCTTACGAGGCATTAATCTCATCAAATTTAGGCGATGCCTCAAGCAACATCTTCGTATACGCATCTTTAGGGTGTCGTAACACGGAACCGACAGCTCCATATTCGACAAGATGGCCGTCTTTCATTACCGTCACCTCATCCGCAACTTCCTGAACAATGTCCAAATCTCATACTCATGCCCCGACAATCCCGGATAATGCACGGATTTTACCAGCGGATGCAGCAACAGATAGCTGGAGATCGCACGCGCGTTCTCCTGCTGGCGGTCCATGCGCAGGGCGAGCGTCTGAATACCACGACGCACCGAATCGCATTCGTCGGCGCAAGCACGCCACCCAAACGATTCTGCGCGAAGTAGACACGTTTGCCCAACCCGTCGTCCTTGACCACCACAAGACCGGCGTTGACTTCGGAATGGCCGGCCAGATACTTGGTAGCGGAATGGATGACGATGTCGGCACCTTGGTCGAGCGGCAGCTGCAGATACGGGGTAACGAATGTGTTGTCGACAATGGGAATCGCACCATAGCGATGAGCGATTTCAGCAATCTTCGTCACATTGTTGACCTGCAGCAACGGATTGGTAAGAACTTCGAAATACACGGCCTTCGCCGGACAACCATGCGCGGGTCCCTTGGCGGAGTGCCCGGAAACAGCGGCATCAAGCGCTTCGTAGTCGGCGGGTTCACGGCTCCGGTGTTGTTATCGTTGACCGGCAGTCCGTGGACAAACTGAGTGTTGAATCTGGTCATGGTGCGCACCCCCTCGGGTTGTGGCTCATTGCCGCATGCCATTCACGCGGTCACTGGTACCCACTAAACCGCATCCTGCGTTTCAACGCGCGCCGCGCCTTATCAACGTTTGTTATAGAACGCGCGAATCGCCATAACGTTTTCTTGTAAGCGGCTATCAAACGGCGGAGATGCAAGGCATCGCACCGCAATCGCCCATCCATGCAAAAAGGCTACGTAGGAAAAATTACGCTAGCACAGCAGCCACCCGGCGCACAGCCTCACGCAACTGGTCCTCGGATTTAAGCAGGCTGAATCGTACGTAATCCTTGCCCACTTTGCCAAAACACGTGCCCGGCAGCGCGGCGACGGACGCACGTTCCAACAGCATGTCGGCAAACTGTTCACCCGTCTGATCTTCAGGAGCGTGCACCCAAGCGTAGATGCCACCGTCTGAATCGAAAACATCAAGTCCGACTTCACGCAATCCACCTGCCACGATTTCGCGACGAGACGCATACCGTTCCGCAAGTTCGGCCACACAGCTCTGATCCGACAGCAGTGCCACAGTGCCCGCGTCTTGAATGCTGGACGTAACCATGGAACCCATTTGATAGTGGTACTGCTTCACATGAGACACAATGTCGTCGTTGCCCGCGATGAAACCGGCACGCCAGCCGGCCATCGCATACATTTTCGACAGCGAGCATACTTCCACCGCAACATCGAAGGCACCCGGCAGCGACAGTATGCTGATTTGCTGCGCATCGACCCCCAATCCCGCATAAGCGAAATCCTGCACGATCGCGAAATGATATTCATGAGCCAAATCGATGGCACGTTGCAGAAACCCACGCGGAGCCTGCGCACCCGTCGGATTGTTCGGATAGTTGAGCACCAGCACTTTCACACGATTCCACACTTGCGCAGGCACCGCATCCAAGTCCGGCAGGAAGCCGCGCTCTGGCAGTGACGGCAGCAGAACCTCCTCGGCACGGCTCATCACCGTCATGCAATGATACGAGGGGTAATACGGATCCGCATATGCCACAGCATCGCCCGGCGAAACAAGCACGGCGAACAGCGCCGCGAGACCATCAACCGCGCCCTCCACGGCAAAAAGCTGTGTTTTCCAATCAACCTCAACACCATACGTGTTGCGATACCACTGTTCGGCAGCCTGCAGAAAACTCGGCTTGCCATCGAACGGCGAATAACGGGCATTGGCCGGATCGTCAACCGCCTTTTTGGCCACTTCTCGAATGAAGTCAGCGGGGAACGCATCCGGATTGCCTTTGGCCAGGTCGATCACGTCGGCCCCGTCCGCAACCGCGGCAGCCACTTTGCGATCCATATCGGCGAACACATTCGGCGGAATCGACTGCGCCACCGTAGTGAACGCAACAGGAGAAACATACGAAGTCATTCATCAACCCTCCCTATCATCGTGCGACTGTATATGCGCACATTCACGCATATACGCAACCATCAGTGCGTCACCTTGCGTGCGAACCAATCGCCGATCCATTGAATGATCTGCACAATGACGATCAGAATAATAACAATCACGACGAGCACGCCGGTTTCGTAACGGTTATAGCCGTATTGAATGGCCATATCGCCGATGCCGCCAGCGCCGATCGTTCCGACCATTGCGGAATAGCCAATCAGTGAAATAATGGTGAGCACCACACCACGAATGAACGACGGCAAGGCCTGAGGGAATACCGCATCCACAATGATTTGGCGTGTGGTGGCACCAGTGGAGATGGCAGCTTCAAGCAAGCCCGGATCAACTTCGGAAAACGCGCTTTCCGCGATTCGCGCAAAGAACGGCACCGCTGCGATCGACAGGGAAATTGCGCCACCTGTCGGCGTGTAAGGATCACCCAGAATCAATTGCGCAACCGGAATAAGCACCACCATGAGAATCAGGAACGGCAGCGAACGAATCGCGTTGACGATGAAACCGACAATAACGTTCAACGCATGATTCGGCGTGAACAAACGATTTTCGGTCAAATACAGCAGCAACGCCACCAACGTGCCCAACACCACGCCGATAATCGCCGACACCACAACCATGTATGCCGTGTCGATCAACGCCTGACCGAGATTGTCTTGAAGGATTTCCAGAGTTTCTTCCATTGTTCTCACGCCTCCTGATTATCCGCAGCTTCGGCGGCCACAACCAGCTGCCCACGATCAAGTTCCCGATAGCTGAACACATGCGTTCTCAACGTATTCAACGCCTGCACCAGCGGCTCCCCCGCGCCAGAAACGAGCACAATCAGAATGCCGATGGCCTGCGAACCGAAATACTCCACATTCGCATGCAGCACGTCGATGCTCACGCCGTAATCCTGCGCGACCCGGCTGATGAGCGGTTCGAGTGCCGCATCCCCCTTGTATCGCAGTTCCACGATGGTGCCGGCCGGCAGCGACGGCACCAGCTGCGGCGGCACCGCAATGCCCAGATAGCATTCCACCAACGCTTTGGTGGTCGGATGCTTCGGCGTGCTGAACACGTCGAAGGTGTTGCCTTGCTCCACTACCACACCGTTTTCCATAACGGCCACTCGGTCGAAAATCTGCTTCGCCACGTCAAGCTGATGCGTGATGAACACGATGGTAATGCCCAGTTCGCGGTTGATGCGTTGCAGAAGCGCCAGAATGCCTTCCGTGGTTTCCAGGTCAAGTGCGCTGGTAGCTTCATCGCACAGCAGGATTTCCGGCTTGTTGGCGAGCGCACGTGCGATGGATACACGCGTTTTTGCCCGCCCGACAGGCTTGACGGGTAGCTGTCGATTTGTTTTCCAAACCGACCAGTGCCAGCAGTTCGCGGATGCGTTCCGACCATTGCGCTTTCGGATATCCGCCGGCTTTCAGCGCGAATTCGATGTTCTTGCCGACCGTGACATTGGTGATCAGGTTGAATCCTTGGAAAATAAAGCCGATTTTCTTGCGCAGGTCGCGCAGCTGACCGCCTTTGAGTGCGGTGATGTCGCTGCCGTCGATCACCACATGACCTCCCGTCGGTCGTTCCAGCAGGTTGATGGTGCGCACCAGCGTGGATTTGCCTGCTCCGGAGAAGCCCACGATGCCGAAGATTTCGCCTTTTTCCACGCTGATGTTCACATGTTTGACCGCTTCGACGGTTCGTCCGCCTTCATGAAAGGTCACGGACACGTCGTTGAGTTCAATAACGCTCATGGTTCGTTCCTCATTCCGTTCAAGTACGTGTTTACGTTCGTTCGATACGTTTCGTTTGATGAATCTCGTTTACATAAAGCCCGTATGAGTTTTCCAATTCATACGGGCCTTTGCATATTACCTATCGCCGCGCTGCAGCGGTCACCAAGTGGTCGGCTTGCCGAAATCCTTGAACTCGCTCTTGGCGATGGCGTCCTTGAATTTCTGACTGACGAGCAGTTTCTTGGCGGCCTTGCCGAAGTCGGAATCGACGTCCTGGGTACGGACCACGAACACTTCGATCACGCCATCATCCTGCTTTTCCATGGCGAGCGCATCGGCAGGCTTCAGATCAGCAGCCCAAGAGTAGTTGCCCGGCACCAGAGCCACATCAACGGTGTCCAAGGAACGGGCCAGCTGTGCAGCATCGATCGTTTTGATTTTGAGGTTCTTCGGATTGGATGCGATATCGTTGACCGTAGCCTTGGTGGCATCGACTTCGCCCTTGAGCGTCACCAGACCCTGCTGCTGGAGCACGCCGAGAGAACGGGTTTTACTTACTCTTTTACTTACCTCTTTACTTACCTCTTTACTTACCGTTTTACTTTCGTCAAGTAAGTAATAAACTGGCGATTTCGCATTCTTCTTACCCGATTCGAAGGTTATTAAACCTTTTTGCTGCAATCTGTTCCTAACTTCAATGACGGTTTTCTCTGATATACCGGTTGCGAGGACGATAGTCTTGTTGGGATGCTCAAACGGATTCTGCCAACCCCGAATATTGCACTCATTCAAGAGATAGAAGTACAAAAAGACTTCGTTCGGGCTGAATTCTACACTTCGATTCATCTTCCAAAATTGGTTTATATAATCTATATAGGTCATTGTATGCTATGCCGTCAGTTTCTGACGTATTAAGTTCATATTTTTTTTCACGAGTCCGATAATACGGTTATGGTACTCGGTATTACTATTGCAGGCTCCACGGGACTGAACAATACTGAATGTTTTTAAATTGACCTCTACGGTCTCAATATGTTTCTTGCCGATTCGAGCAGAAAGAATGAGTGAATCCTTTTCTTTATAATATTTATTTGTAAAGACGCAATGGTGCATGATTTCACCTTCTTGTTGAAACTCTTCAAGACTTTTGAGCGGTACTACGACTATTTTACCATCAGACATTTTTAGGTCAAAGAACTTCGATTTTTCTTTGATATAATTCTCTGCATCCTTCTTGAGTTTAAGCAATTGTTGCATTTCTTTAGCCTTGCGTTCTTTTTCATCATCACGTTTCTTTCTCGCCACATACAAGTCATGAGCTTTTTTTAGATTCTTAGGACAAACGTAATGGGCGTTATGCAGATCCTTACGATAATGTTCAAGTAGTTTCAGATAATCAAACCACATTGAAACATCTTTAATCCGATATTTATTACGAAGACAAATTTTTATAGACGGCCAATACATATCAATCTTGTAACGGTGTCCCTCGAAATGATCTATTAATTCATAACGTCTTGCCTTTAGAAGTGTTTCAGCCTTAGGAGAATGGGGAATTATATTGGTAGCAGTAAGAAATGACATACCGCGTAATTTACAATCTATACCCATTCGAATATACTTAGGTCTAAAGACGGAGGCTGGATGATAGCGTTCACAATAAACATCATTACTACAACTGTAATAATATGATCCAACAACTTTATTACGTATCTCCAAATCTCCACACCATCCACAATGTCCCGTATTGTTAGCACGAGCTACTACCTCCCGGTTGCCATCATCTTTTATCCAATGTTGCAGTATCTCACGAATAAAATAACGAGGATTCGCTTCTGCCTGATAGTAAGCAATCAATTCAAAGCTTCGGATAACTTGGAATTCTTCACAAATTTCCGCTTTGGCAATAAACATCGATTGTTTGTCTGTACGCTTCCTTGACTGTTCTATCTTCAAGCATGCACCACAATGAGGACAAATAGCACGCTTACGTTTTACAAGTTCTGGAGAGAAGCGCTGCCCGCACTCCATACATATAACACGTGACTTGGTTGCATATCCTATATGTTTTAAACAATCGCTTTTAGCCCAGTCAATCATCATATTCTCAATATTAGGTAGCTGGCTACTTAAACCTGCTACTCTAAGCTGTAATTTCGTTCTTGGCTTCATAAGTCTTCAAATAATAAAATTGTCCGGAAGGTATTTGCTTTTTCATCCCTTTACGCTTATTAGGGGCAGAAGCAGGCTTTTTAATTTCTGGTTGTTCTGTAGATGCTTCTTTTTTCACATTTCCAGCTGATACCTTATAATTGGTTTGCTTACTAACTTTGATATCATCTTCATCGTAGTAATGAACTGCAAGCCCGAATACTTCATCGTCAGACATGAATACAGCGTTCCCACCGCGTTTTTTAGCTTCACCTATAATGTAATTGCAACATTCATCTATATTCTTATTTTGCTTCGCAAAAGAGGTGGCAAAGAGGGAATCCCTCTTTGCACGTTGCTCTAAATAAGATTGAATAACCTGTTTAAATGATTGGTTCTCTTTTCCCATGACTTTAATTATTAATTGATAAAGGCATTAATAGATAGGTTAAGCTTTTTACTTCTTCGTCGCAGCGGGTAAGAAGTGAAGCCTGCGATGGATCGCTCATAGTGATGGCAATATCTTCCGAAGGAATGTTATTCATCATTTCAATCAAGAAGCTACTTCTAAAGCCGATTTCAATATTACAGCCTGACTGCAGGGTAATCGTTTCTTCTGCAGACTTAGAAAAATCTAAATCATGAGCTGCAATTTTAAGAGAGTCAGAATCGAACTTGAGGACTACCAAAGACGAACTTTCATCACAGAAGACAGATACGCGCTTTAAAGCTGACACAATATCAGCTTTCTTTAATACAGCACGATTTGGTTGCTTTTGAGGAATAACAGCGCGATAGTTAGGATACCGGCCTTCGATCATACGGCAGATTAACCGGTATGAATCAAACTCAAATAAAATATTAGTCTGATTTACCGATATCTCTACTTCCATGCAATCTTCTGGAACAATGTTAGAAAGTACTTTAGCAAACTTGCTCGGCAGGATAAAGGCCGCCCGTTCCTTGCGCGTATAAGCGGATGGATTCTCAATCATTGCTAGGCGGGTACCATCTGTTGCGACAAATGACATTGAATCTAAACCGATATCAAAATAGACACCATTCATTACCGGACGGAGTTCATCATTGGCACTACAGATCAAAACTTGCCTTATTCCGTATAATAAATCATTGCCTGATACAAGAAATGGGCTGGCGGTATCATCCGTACTCATAGATGGGTATTGATCTCCTTTCTCAATAGGTATTGAGAACTTACCGTTTGCATACTTGACAATCAATTCCTTTTCAAGGATGGATATAATCAAAGGTTGTTCGGGAATCTCTTTTAGTCCGTCAAGTAATGTTTTTGCATTAGCCATGAAAGTGTAATTGGTGAAGTCTGCGGTACCATCTATGTTTGTAGAGATGCGTCCACCTTCTTCACCTGCGGTTACTAGAATGACTCCAAATTCATCTATAACAAACAAAAATGTTATCATAGGCAGGTAATGAGTTTTAGGCTGTATAATTCGCCCGACTGATTTTAACTTATCTGATAAAGCTGTTTTTGATACTGTAATTTCCATGTCGTCATTGTTTTTTAGGCGCAAACATAAAGAGGAGTATAGGTTTCAGTAATTAAAAGCTATTAAATTGT
>ENA-OPZZ01001082-OPZZ01001082.1-human-gut-metagenome-genome-assembly--contig:-NODE-1082-length-18642-cov-4.932865_pt1 | contig 18642 bp, 22 predicted proteins | sample MGYA00242487_ERZ504511 | MGnify/ENA primary metagenome ERZ504511 (study PRJEB26092, sample SAMD00036241) | human gut metagenome | host: Homo sapiens | study: EMG produced TPA metagenomics assembly of... | reverse complement strand
CAGGAGATGAGGTCGCAATAGTCGGCAGTGGTGGCATTGGGGAATGATGTTGTCCAGAGAGCCGAAGACACCGTCCATCAAATCACTCAGCTTGTTGCTTCCCAGCCATTTGATAACTCCGGTCATCAGTGGCTGGAGGACTGTGTAGTCTCCATTGGCAATGTTCTGGATGACTTGTGCGTCGGTGCCCATGTTGCCCAGAATATCCGTAATGGAGGCGGATTGTGTAGGGCGTACCACATTGTCCGCACTGTAGTAGAAACGGCCCTTTACTTTGTGTGAAGTACCTCTTTCAGGATTGGTGAAGTTGAAGAAAGGGTCAATGCGGAAGTTGTTGGACTCACGTCCCATATTAGTAAAGGGAGAGGGGCGGTAGGCCTCGCCGGGCGAGCGCCAGATGAAGAAATCCCCGTACTTGTTGGAAAGGAAATCCACGTTGAAACCGTAGTTCATCAGTTTCATACCCATATCCGGCTGATAGTAGGTGAGGTTTCCGTTGATGTGGAAACGTTTGTTGTAACCTTGTTGGCGGTAGCCCTCGTCGGTAAAGAGATTCAGTCCGCCGCTGACGTCAAAGTTACCGATGCGGCGGGAGTGGGTGAGGTCGAAACCTTCGTAGAGCGGATTGCGTACACCGCTGAAAAGGCTGTTGCGCAACAAGGGCTTTACCGGATATTTGTCCTCTTTCCAGAAAGATTTGTCACTCCATTGGTAATCGCTGTTGTCGGGGTCGTCATAGATTCCTACATAGGCACTGAAACGGGTCTGAGGGGTCAGTCCCGGCCGTGCGGTGCGTATGTTGATGATGCCGTTCAGGGCCGACGAACCATAGAGCACGCTGGAGGCTCCTTTGATGACCTCTACCTGCTGCACATTTTCCAGAGGTACGCTGTTCCAGTTGATGACTCCGTTTTGGGGGCTGAGCACGCTCATCCCGTCTACCAGTACCAGGCTGCGGGCACCTACGCTGTAAGTCCAGCCGCCACCGCCTCGAATGCTGGGTTGCTTGTCGATGATATCCACCCCCGGAATGGTCTGCAGTGTCGAGGTGATGTCTGTGGGAGCCTGGCGGGCAATGTCACTGGCCTTTATCAAATCCATGGAGACCGTCACATCGCTCAGCTTCTGTTCAAACCGTCCGGCCGAGACCACGACATCTTCCAGCAGGTTGGTGCTTTCCTTCATGTACACGTCTTTCTGCATAATGTCTCCTTTGCTGATGACGATGGGCATTGGCACATCCTCATATCCCACGTAGCTGAATACCAAATCTACACCTCCCGCCGGCAGGTGTACTTCGTATGCACCGTTTATGTCGGTCACTACGCCTTGCGTGTCTTTCAGCTTGTAGGTGACCGATGCCCCTGCAAGCGGTTCATTGGTCGTTGCATCATATACGTGCCCCTTCAATATCTGTGCAGATATGGAAAAGCTGAACAGTAACGCTGCGAATAGCGTTATTAGAATTCTTTTTTTCATAAGTCTGTCTTTTTGTGAATAGTTATATCAGAATGTTTGCAAAGTACGTGAGATATTATCAGATTATCAAGGTGTATTTTTATGAATAGATGCTACATATTTAAGATAAATTCGGGCTGTAGGTTCCAAATAGCCTCTTTAGTGGTCTATTATTCATTTCTTCAGAGAAAAGAGAGGATCTTTTTGTTTTTAGTAGGGAGATTGGCAGATATTGGAAAAAGTGCTATATTTGCTTGCATGAAACTGGAAATATCAGATTGGAACATGATTCCTTATGCCGGAGCATGGAGCCGGCAGACGGAATGGTTTGACGCACTTGTACACGCCAAGCAGGCAGGAGAGTGCTATGTCAATCATATTGTGCTCTGCGAGCATCCCCATGTCTATACATTGGGGCGTAGCGGGAAAGAAGGGAATATGCTGCTGGGAGAAGAACAACTGCGCAGGATAGGGGCTACGCTCTATCATATTGACCGTGGTGGAGACATTACGTATCATGGTCCGGGACAGTTGGTCTGTTATCCTATTCTGAACCTCGAGGACTTTTCTTTGGGGTTGAAGGAGTATGTGCATCTGCTGGAAGAGGCGGTAATTCGCGTTTGTGCTTCGTTTGGCATCGCTGCCGGACGCCTGGAGAAGGCAACGGGCGTATGGCTGGAGGGCGATACTCCCCGTGCCCGTAAGATTTGTGCCATCGGCGTGCGCAGCAGCCATTTTGTTACCATGCATGGGCTGGCACTGAATGTGAATACCGATTTACGTTATTTCAGCTATATCAATCCCTGCGGATTCATCGACAAGGGGGTCACTTCTTTGCAGAAAGAACTGGGACATGAAGTGCCGATGGAAGAGGTGAAGGAGCGTCTTTGCAAGGAACTGGTAAGTCTTTTGTCATGAACTACCTGGCACATATATTCCTTTCCGGTTCGAACAGAAAAGTACAGTTGGGCAATTTTGTAGGGGATGCCGTAAAAGGAAGTTCCTATAAAAATTATCCGCCGGATATAGCCAAGGGGATTCAGCTTCACCGCGCTATTGACGACTATACCGACCATCATCCGGCAGTTTGCGAGGTGGTGCATAGGCTTCAACCTGAATTCGGACGGTATTCGGGGGTGTTGCTGGATATTTATTTCGATTATTTGCTGGCTTCCCGTTTCGAGTCGTTCTCCGGAGTTTCCTTGAGGAGGTATACCCGGACTTTCTATCTTTCCCTCCTCATCAATTACCGCTATCTTCCGGTACGGTTCAAACGTTTCATCTGGCATTTTATCCTGACCGACCGTTTGCGGAAATACGCCACTCTGAACGGAATAAGAGAGTCTTTGAACATCATGGTGGAATATCATCATATTGATATATCCGTAGATAAGGCAATTTGTTACCTTAAAGAGCACGATGAGGAACTGTTTGCTGTGTTCCAGCCATTTTTTATTGAATTGCAGAGGTTTTGCGCTGAATATCAGCATAATTATAAGTCACAATTTTAAGGACGAAGAAGGAATGAATATCGTGTCGGCAAGGAATTAATATCCTGCCGACACGATATTTGTTTTTTGTATCACACGTTGTTGATTTCCTGCATGACATGTTATTGATAGCTTGTGCCCTGTGGAATCAGCTTCCCGTACTCCGCTTCTCTCTTGCCAGTACCGAGATGATGTACCCTCCCTTGCTGTTCACCTTGCTCCAGTTCGTCCCATTGAATATTTTCCAGACGTAGTTTCCCAGCCTGCCGTAGTCCGATAACTTCAGAATCTTCCTGATTTCCTCCCGGTCGGTGATGTAGAGCTTTTCCAGATTCAGCATGAGGCATTCCAGGTTGTGCGTATTCCTGTTGTAGGCATATCCGGGAATGTCCAGATCAGGATTTCCCTGCGCTCCTCCGCTTTCCCCGGGGGGAGTAAGAGGGGGAAGTGCTCTACTTTCTTTTGCTTTGCTTTCTTTTACTTTGCTTTCTTTGCTTTGTTTGGAATTGCATGCATTTTCGGGGAAAATGTCCGCATCCTGCGTACAATTTTCTCGGTTTTGCGTACAAGTTTTGTCCTTGTCCGGTTTATCTTCCTCCGTCTCTACCAGCAGATAGGGCAGGGTGGTGAGGTCCCTTTTTCTTCTTTTGGTGGCTTCCAGCCATACCTTCTGTATCTCGGTAGAGGTCAGTACCCCTTGCTCCTTATAGGTTTTGGGGTCGAAAAAGGCTTTCTCCACCAGGATGTCCACGATTCCCTGCATCTCCTGCTCGTTGATGTCCTTTCCCGCCTTGTTTGTGAACAGTGTGCATTGCTCCGCGTTCCATTTCAGGTAATATCCGTTTTCCTTGTGTATCTTGCACAGCAGTTTCATTACCGCCGCCGTTCCTTTCAGTCCGAACCTGGCTTCCACCAGTTCCACTGCTATCTCTTCGAATAGATTTACTTTGAGGGGGAAGTATAGCATTCCCCCGTACATCATGGCCATTGTTTTTAGTGTTTAATGATTAGTGATTAATGGTTAATGGTTAGCATATGGGGCTCCATTCGAGGAAGTTCTCCAGCTGGAAAGTTTTCCATGCCTGCAGTTCCACATCCCAGAAGGCTATGGTGCTTGTCACTCTTGTGATGTCATAATCTCTTCTGAAGTCAGCCTTGTAGGGCAGTAAGGTGGCTTTCGCCAGCCTGAATGTCCCGTCCTGCTTGTGGTAGGCTATGAGTGCGTGGCCGTATTGCATGTGGTCTATCAGGCTTTCTATCCGTCGGGCCATCCATGTGGCGCATGTTTCCGTGTAGTTCTTTTCCAGCATGATACGTATTTTCCATAGGTTTCTCAGTGCTTCGTGAAGTGAAGCGTTCTTTGTCGACTTTCTCATCTTGTTGTCTTTAAAATTAATAATTGTATTAGTTTGGCAGGAGGTACGCTTATATATAAAAAAGATGCCGCATTCGTTGAGAAAGCGGCATCTATAGGCGGTGTGGCTTCATCTTTACCAAAGTGGCGGCAAAGATAAGTGGTTTATTCCTTAAGTTGTTTATATTTAATTATTGTCAATAAGTTTCGTGGTTTCTGCCCTTTTTGTTTTATTCCCTATATCTCTCCTGCTACCTTCATTTCCCGCCACACTTCACCGAACTCTTGTATTATAGTGTTTTCTGACAGTCTTTTATAGTCTGGCGTTCTAAAGTCGAAATGTGAGTATGCCCATTGTGCCAATGCCTTGTTGCTTGTCGGCTTTTCTTCTATAAAGTATCTTGATTTTTTCCATAGGATGATGTCTTTAATGACTTCTTTCCTATATTGTGGCAGTATTCCCATAACCTCCCCGCTTGAGGGACGTCCTACTCCTGCTTTCGGAGCTGATATGCCGTGCTTTACATCCGTTTTAAGGGTGTCTCTTTTTGTTTTTTTTCCTTACTTTGGAGTGTCTTTTTTGCCTTCATTTTCTAATGTTTTTGGGTTAATAATTAAAATTACTGTAGTTTGTAAAATAAATGCAAAGGTATATCAAGTTTTTTGTTTTTGTGGAGTAAGGATGGAGATAAAAAGCTGGGTTTTATCTTTATGATGGGTTAATGCGTTGATATATAAATGGAAATGACTTTGACTTGGAAGTGTTTTTTTAAACGTTCGTTTAATGGACGCAAAGATAAGACTGTTTTTTATATCCTCAAAATGTTTAATAAAAATATTTTGTAAAACCCATCGTATCTAAGTTTAATCTACAGTAATTCAGTATATTAAGTATCTTATTTAATATTTAAAATTTCCATTCCCTTTTATTAACTCATTCCCTATTTCATTTCCTGAAATTTGACGTCCATTAAACGAACGTTTAAAAAACGCTTTTTGTTTGTAATCCGTTCGTTTATAGTCTCTTACCAGAAGGTAATGACGAACTGCAAAAAAACTGTTGGCAAGAAGGGCACAATGCTTGCTGTATTTTACATAAGGTGCTCGCAAATGATTGGATACCAGGTATATACCGAGGGTTCAAAGCCCCAGAGGAACACTCTTTTGTGAACAAAACAACGAAAATGGAAACGGATAACGAGGTTGAAGTCTGGCATGCCATGCGTGCCACATACCGCAGAGAGCTTGATGCGGTGCATCTTCTCGAGAAGGAGAACCTCGGCTGTTTTGTCCCCATGCAATATAAGGTAAGTATCCGTAAGGGTAAGAAAGTCCGTACTTTGGTTCCCGTCATCCGTAATCTGGTTTTTGTCCATGCACGTCCTTCCGACGTACAGCGTGTTAAGTCTCAAATTACTTATTTGCAATATATAACCGATACTCGCAGTGGTCAGAAGATAATTATTCCCGACCATGAGATGCAGCGCTTCATCGCCGTTGCCGGAACCTATAACGACCATTTGCTTTATTTCCAGCCCGAAGAGTTGAATCTGTCGAAGGGAACTAGAGTCCGTATTACGGGTGGTGACTTTGCAGGTCAGGAGGGTATTTTTCTGAAAGTAAAGGGGGCACGTGACCGCCGTGTGGTTATAGAGATACAAGGTGTCATTGCTGTTGCCATGGCCACCATCCATCCGGACCTCATCGAAGTAATCCGCTAATCTTTAATTTTTAATTTATAATTTTTAATTATTACTCATGTCTCTTTTAGAAGAAGCACTTCTCCTTCAGCGTGCCGCGCACGATCTGATGTATTTGGGTATGGACGGGAGTCCTATTTATAGTGATGACTTGTCACGTCGTAATGGTGAGGTTTATCACCAGACTGCAGTTCTGTATAGTTCGGGTACCTGGGGTGCTACGATGGAGGAGCAGGCGAATGTCTGCCTTGCCCTCCTGATGGGTTACAACGCTTCGTTCATTGACCATGGCGAGAAACAGCAGCATGTACAGGAAGTTCTGAACCGTTGCTGGGGTGTTCTGGATACTCTTCCCGCATCTTTGCTGAAGCTCCGTCTGCTTACTGCCTGCTATGGGGAGGTGTTCGATGAGGCTTTGGCGGATGAAGCTCACTCCATCATTGCCTCTTGGGATGCTGCATTGCTGACTGCCGAACAACGGGAGGCCGTTGATGAGTTTCAGAATGTGGTGGATAATCCTTATCCTTGGGAATATATTGACGAATAAAATCCATAAAATGGATTTTATAAATATAAATGTGTATGAGTATCATTGAAAAATCAAATAGTGGGCGTCTGATAGATGAGGATTTCACCCAAGTAGCCGAACTGTTGGGCTGTGAACCTGCAGCATTGAAGGCTGTTCAGCAAGTGGAAACCGGCGGTAGGGGAGGTTTTTTTTCTCCCGGAAGGCCTGCCATTCTTTTTGAGGGGCATATTTTTTGGACCCAGTTGAAGAAAAGGGGGAGTAATCCTGAAGATTATGTGAAAGGTAATGAGAATATCCTTTATCCTAAATGGGAAAAAGGACACTATAAAGGTGGTATTGGCGAATATGACCGCTTGGAGCAAGCCCGTAAGATAAATCGTGAAGCGGCAGATGCTTCCGCCAGTTGGGGTATGTTCCAGATTATGGGCTTTAACTATGCGGCTTGTGGAGAAGAAAGCATAGAAAGTTTTGTACGTAGCATGTGCGAGAGCGAATTCAAACAGCTATTACTTACTGCTAATTTTATTAAGAAGAATAGCCAGATGCTTCAGGCTTTGCAGGCTAGGGATTGGGCAGTGTTTGCTAAATGCTATAACGGACCGGCGTATGCGCAGAATCGTTATGACGTGAAGTTGGAGGCAGCTTATCAGAAATACAGCTTGTAAAATAATACGTCTAAATTGAATGTTGACCAATAATTGGTTTAGTCGTTATACTCAAAATGATTATACTTCGCATGATAAAGGTTACTATCACCGCATTCTTGAGTACAGCTCCCGTGTTCAAGTGAGTATTATATTCGTAAGAACAATTCTCAATATAATAAATATAGTGTAAAATGCAATTCGCTTTTTTTATCCAAGCCCGATTAGGCTCGTCTCGCTTACCTAGGAAAATTTTGCTTCCTTTTTATCAAGGAGAAACAATACTTGACCTTTTAATTAAGAAGCTTTTGCATATTCATGCAAATGTGGTATTAGCAACATCTATTGATTTAAAAAACAAAGAATTAGAGATGGTTGCCCAAAAATATGGTATAACTTGTTTTCGAGGGGCAGAGAATGATGTTCTCCAACGTTTTATAGATGCTGCTGAATATTTAGGTGTAGAGCACTTGATTCGTGTTTGTTCTGATAATCCTTTTTTGGAATTAGATTCTATCGAAAATCTTATTCAATATGTTTCATCTGTCTCAGAAGAATATGACTATGTAAGTTTTAAGATTTCAGGTTCGCCTTCGATTAAAACTCATTATGGCTTTTGGACTGAATATGTCCGGCTGGATGCACTAAAGAAAATAAGCGCAATTACGACAGAAAAATTATATCATGAGCATGTTACCAATTATATTTATACCCATCCCGAATCTTTCAGAATTGGTTGGATTGAAGGGCCTGAATGTTTGCAAAACCATCCTAACATACGTCTAACAATAGACACGAAAGAAGATTTTGACAATGCCGCAAAGATCTATGGTGATTTGTGTATGACTAATCCCTATCCCAAAATCTCTGAGATAATCAACTACTTAGATAATCATGTGACTTATTATGATGACATGAAGAATCAAATCGAAAAAAACAGCAAATAATGAAAGATACCTATATTATTGGCGAAATCGGCCAAAATCACAACGGCTCAGTGGATATTGCGAAATTAATTGTCGAGTTGATTGCTCGTCCGGTAAGGGAAGACGATTTTAATATTGAACTTAAGCCAATGAATGCGGTCAAGTTGACCAAAAGAGATTTAAACGAAGAATTAACAACTTCACAGATGAATCGCATCTACGATACACCTAATTCTTTTGGGCGTACTTATGGAGAACATCGTGCTTTCCTTGAATTATCAGATGAGGAGCATTATGAAGTATATAAGTATGCAAAAGAAAAGGGGCTTGATTTTGTAGAAACATTGTGTGCAAAAGGCTGTATGTCTCTTCTCAAACTTTTTACTCCAGATTATTTAAAGGTAGCAAGTCGAGATTTGACAAATCTTCCTCTTTTGGAGGTAATGGCCGAAACAGAAATTCCCATTATTCTTTCTACGGGAATGGCTGGAAAGAAAGAACTGGATGATGCTTTGGAAGTGATTACCAAGTATCATTCACAGATATCAATTTTACATTGTGTTTCTCAGTACCCTACGCATCCAGACAATCTAAATCTTCGTACAATTGAATACTTAAAAAAGCATTATGGACAATACCGAATAGGATTCTCGGACCATACGGTTGGCATCTCAGCTCCTATAGTAGCAGTGGGGATGGGTGCGGAAATCATTGAGAAACATATTACTATCGACCGCCATATGAAAGGTACAGATCAAGCTGGTTCATTGGGTCCTGATGGAGTAAATCGCATGGTTCGTGATATTAGAATAGCTGAACGTTGGTTGGGAGAAGAAAAGCTCTATATTGATAAGAGTGTAATTAATTCTAAAATAAAATTAGAACGTTCTATTGCGAGTAAACGGCACATTAAGAAAGGTGAGATAATAAAAAAGGAAGACCTCCATATGTTAAGTCCTGGAGATGGTTTTAAATGGAACCAACTAAATGAAGTGGTGGGAAAAACGGCTCGTGAAGACATTCCTGTAAATGAGATTATTTACTTTAAGTATATTCAATAATAATGAAATCAATTCAAGTCATTCAACTTATCAATCAATGGAAGAGTAATTGTTATTTATCCAATTACTCTTTCGATTGTCCGGCACATCTAATAGACGATGCTTTGGCTAAGTTTCAATCGGACTATAATAGATGGTATGAAGGGGTGATTGACATTAAGAGGTTGTCTCTTACGCCACAGTTGCAAACAGTTCTTTGTTATCGAATAGCGAATAATATTTACAAAAACGGGGGGTTGGCGGACTTATATTCTCTGTTAGGCCGAGTGATTGGACAGATAGAAATTTATTATTCTTCTGAGATAGGAGAAGGATTTAGAATTAATCATGGAGTTGGCACAGTCATAGGAGCAAGAGCACATATTGGAGACAACTTTACTATCCATCAAAATTGTACAATTGGAGACAAAAATGGAGGACGTCCTACGATTGGTAACAATGTTACCATGTATGCCGGTTCTTTAATTCTTGGTTCAATTCATATTGGCGATAATTCTGTTATAGGGGCTAATGCATTGGTTATGTCTGATTTTCCATCCAATGCCATACTTGTAGGTACTCCGGCAATAAATAAAAGATAAATGTTACCCAAGCTGATACTAACTGATATAGATGGCGTTTGGACGGATGGCGGCATGTATTATAATCGTACAGACGATGAATGGAAGAAATTTAATACCTATGATAGCGCAGGTGTTTTGTTTGCTCATGCATGTAATATCTCGGTTGGCATTATTACTGGTGAGAATACGGAAATAGTAAAACGCCGAGCGGATAAATTGAAAGTTGATTACTGCTTTCTTGGAGTTAAAAACAAAATGCAGATTGTTAATCAGCTTATTTCTGATTTAGGGATTTCACTATCTGAAGTGGCCTATATTGGGGATGATATCAACGATTTGGCTGTTCTTAGAAGTGTGGGTACCAGTGGAGTACCTTCCTCGGCACCATTCTATATGAAGTCATATGGAAATATTACGCTATCCAAAAAAGGCGGTGAAGGTGTGTTTCGTGAGTTTGTTGAGGCTATTTTGGGGGAGGAAAAAATCCTTTCAATCATAGATAATGTAGTATTAGCAAATCAATAGGTGCAATGGATGTTAATGAAATAGAATCCTATTTTGACCGTTTATGGCCGTTGAACAGAAGCCTTACAGGTGAAGGTAATCGACAGACAATAAAAATACTGTCTGAGTTAGTACCATTCAATGTTACGGAAGTGCCTGCAGGAACCTCTTGTTATGACTGGAAAGTACCTGCAGAGTGGAATGTCAAAGAGGCTTGGATTAAAGATACCAAAGGAAATATTATTATAGATTTCTCAAATAATAATTTGCACCTGATGGGTTATTCAATAGCTTGTCATGAACTTCTTTCTTATGATAATCTGATTAAGCATCTGTATTATATTCAAGCCCAGCCTGAAGCTATACCTTATAGAACTTCCTATTATACTAAAAGATGGGGGTTCTGCTTGAGCTACAATCAATTCCTTTCTTTAAACCCCAAAGAACAATATGAAGTATTTATAGACTCATGTCATAACGAAGAGGGATCAATGACTGTCGCAGAAGCAGTGATAGAAGGAGAATCAAAGGAAGAAATAGTTTTTTCCAGTTATATTTGTCATCCGTCATTGGCCAACAATGAACTTTCTGGTCCATTGGTATTATGTTATTTATATAGTCTCATAAGGCAGAAACTTGTAAAGCCCCGATATACATATCGCTTTTTATTGATGCCTGAGACTATAGGTAGTATTTGGTATATTTCTCATCATTTTGAGCACTTGCAGAAATATGTAAAAGGTGGAATGATATTGACTTGTATTGGCGATGCTGCCCCCTATTCACTCAAGAAGTCCAGACGCGGGGATAGCTTGCTTGAAGCTGCAACTGAATATATTGCTAAAAGTAGATATCCAAACACTTGTGTGATTGATTTTTTTCCATTGGGTAGTGATGAAAGACAATACTGCTCTCCAGGTGTTAATCTTCCATTTTGCTCATTAATGCATAGCGTTTATGGAACATTCAAAGAGTATCACACTTCATTAGACAACAAGAGTTATATTTCATTTGAGGTAATACAACAATCGACAGAAGATTTATATGATGTAATTCGTATTCTAGAGAATGATGGAAGGTATTTTAATCAAATGCCTATGTGTGAACCACAATTGGGGAAAAGAGGACTATATCCTACTATAAGTGCCCCTAATGCACGGAGTAAAGTTACTGATGCAATGATGTGGATACTCAACTATTCTGATGGAAAGCATACTCTATTCGACATATTGAAGAAAGCACAACTCCCCATTGGTTCCTTTTTGGAAGCAAAAGATGTATTAATCAAAAATGGCATATTGAAATATGAAGAATAATGTGGATTTTTTCTTTCATTTTTCAGATTTCACTTTGAATGAAAACTTATATCCCCTTAAAAGGCATTCATCCTTTTACTATATAGTGCGGGGAGTATATTATTTCACACGCAGTTTTGTCTATTCTTTGATATATGGAAATTATAAGTATAAAGAGATTAATTCAGTGAAAGGAAAAATTTTGTTTTCTGTTTGTCACTCAATAATCGAAGGGCTTTAAGTTCTGTGATGGACAAATTCGATAAACAGGATTATCATCTTCTTCTTGACGTTGAAGTTCCTGAATTGACATTAAAGAGGGTTTATATAAAATCTTTAATTTATATAATACCAATTCTAATACGATTTCTGAAATATAAAGGGAAAGAAAAAAGAATCTATGGTTATGGATTACCATTGATATTACGAAGTCCAGGTTACTTTTTTACTATAGGTGATTTTATTAAAAAAATGTCGCCTAAATGTGTCTTCTTTTCTAATGACCATGTGGATTGTGCAAGAATGGCACTTTGGCATTGTAATAATTTGAATATAAAATCATTATATATTCAGCATGCATCTGTGGCCAATTACTATCCAGCACTTCAATTTAGTTATGCCTTTTTGGATGGAGTCGAAAGTTTTCATAAATACACAGATATTCATAAAGACGGAACATCGAAAACGGTGATTTTAGGTGCATGTCGCTTTGATTATATGAAACCAAAAATCATTAATCAAAAAGAGGCTTTTATAAATACGATTGGAGTGGCTGTCAATATGATTGATGATTATAATCATATAGAGGCATTATGCAAGTTCATATTAAATATTAGTCCTGCCTATAAGATCGTTATTCGCACACACCCGGGAATGCTGCATTTTGAGCACTTTAAATTTGAAAATGCTAATATCGAATATACTTCTGCCTATGATGAAACTCCTTTTGATTTTCTTAATCGAATTGGTATATTGATAGCAAATGATTCCTCAATACATTTAGATGCCTTGATGGCTCGTGTGCCAAGTATTATGTATTCATTGTCTAAGAGCGGATTTTCCGATCAATATAGTTATGTAGCACAAGGATTGGTTAAGTATGCAAAAGACGAAGATGAGTTGAAGTGTATGCTGTCTGGTCATTCTCTTAAAATGGTCTCTACAGATATTGCACAGTTCTTTAATGCTGCATACGATAAAGAATATGAAGGAAATTGTTCTACTATTGTTGCCAACTTTTTAAAGAGGGGCTTTGATGAAGAATATCTTCAATCCTTGGGACTTGACATCAAATCTGCAAAGCTCGTATAATTGCATATAGGAATAAAGCATGCTACGTAAGCTTCTGACTAATTCTCTGCTTTTTGGTATTTCACCTTATATACCACAGGTAATAAACGTATTCTTGCTGCCTATAATGACACAATACCTAACTGCAACAGATTATGGTATTGCTGGTACGATTAATGCATATACACAAGCACTCACAGCTTTATCCACTTTAGGATTTAATTCTGTTCTGGGAGTTATTTTTTATAAATGTAGTTTTTCAATACAAGATCTTGTGGCGTGAGATATATGGTTTTCTCAATATTTGGATGATATTCTTTGCATTTCTTCAAGGCTTACTTTTTGTATTTCATCATTCCTGAGGAGGCGGCAGAATATAAATGGCTGATTATTGCTTTAACTAATTTTTCTAATGTATTCTTTGGTCCTACTGCTACTATTGGCAATTATTATTATGTTAATAGTATGAAGCCAATCCCAATAGTGTGGAGGAGTATCTTGTCTGGTATAGTTACTCTTCTAGCCAATTATATTCTAGTCGTACATTATCGACTTGGCTACTTGGGTTGGTATGTAGGTGGCTTTTTAGGAGTATTTCTAATGAACGCTTCTTATTGGTATGCAGTTAATGTTGAATTAAAGCTATCACCAATCTATAATTTTAAGAGAAAAACTATACTTAAATACCTTCGTGTTTCACTCCCTACAGTGCCTCACTACTATTGTGGTTTCTTATTGAACTCCTCCAGTAAAGTGATCATGGATTTTTATTCCACCCCTCTTCCGGTATTTGGACGTGCTAACATAATGATTCAGATTAGTTCGCTGATGGAGAATTGGGTGAATGCTATAAATCAGGCTATCTATCCCATGTGTATGGAATCAATTAAGAAACGTGATGAAGTCAGGGCTAAAGCATTAATTTATGTCTATTTGGGCATTACCTATTTTTGCACTTTTATTTTTTCTTTGTGGAGTCGTGAAGTTTTCAATATTTTGATTTCCAATAAAGAGTTGGCATCAACCTATCCGTATGCTGTCATATTTGTAATGGCTTTTAATTATCGACCGATGTACGTAGGTGCGAGTAATATATTTTTTTATCATGAAAAGACAACCTCCCTTTTAAGATTAACTTTCTGTTCTGGTATCATTGCTTTTGTGTTGTATTGTATTTTAATTCCCTTCTTATCTATTTGGGGAATAGTTATTGCGTATTTCATCGCATCTTTCTATATGGGTTACGCAGGCTTTTATATGAAGGTATTTAAAGATAATTCTAAGATTACATATCCTATACTTAAAATAGCTGCCATTCATTTGTTTCTAACAGCAATGGCTTTATTTTTTGTTGATTCCGATCTTAACATTAAGATAGTTATTACAATTGTCTTTATTGCTTGTTTAGTAATAAAATCGTGGTTACAATTTAAAAAGACGTAATATTATTATTATATAGCTCGTAATTATAATTATTATGGAATAAGTAATATCTTTAATTGGGGAGTTTAATGAATATTTTAGAATGGAGCCATTCTGGATGGTAGTTTCATGTCTAAGAAGTTTAAACAAAACATGGAATGGATTAGTAAGTCTGCTATTTTCTTGAATGTTTTCAAAGTAGAAGGGCTTAACTAAAGTGGACAAGATATAAAGAATTTGATAGGCCTTGGAAACAAAAGTGGATGTTATTTTGACATTTTTTGTGTTATTGAATGGTAAAAATATTACATATTACAAGGTGAAAAACATAGGCTTTTAATTACAATGAAAAAAATTCTATTCCCTTATCACTTGCTGGTTAGGATGCGGTTCAAGTTTCGTCGTTGGTGGGCCATGTATCACGCAAAGCGTCAAATTACGTCCTATGGTGTGGGGTTGTGTGTCAATGCCCCCTGTGTATTTGGAGGTAAAGTAATTTTAGGTGATAATTGTAACTTTAACGGGATGCAAATTTTAGGTGATGGTAGTGTTACAATTGGCAGTAACTTTCATTCGGGTACAGAATGCATGATAATTACCCAAAACCATAATTATGAGGGTACTTGTATCCCTTATGATGCAACGTATGTGCTGAAACACATCGTAATTGGCGACAATGTGTGGTTTGGTAATCGGGTGATAGTGACTGGTAGCATTACTATTGGAGAAGGTGCTATAATTGCAGCAGGTTCAGTGGTGTGTAAGGATGTGCCTCCATTGGCTATTGTGGGTGGAAATCCAGCCAAAGTTATCAAATACCGAAATAAAGAGCATTATTTCGATTTGAAAGTAAAAGGGATGTTTCATTAATAAAAATCAATGGTATGAATATTGCAATAGTAGGCACTGGCTATGTGGGTTTAGTGTCAGGTACTTGTTTTGCGGAAATGGGTGTTCATGTCATTTGTGTGGATGTGAACGAAGAAAAGATTAATGCGCTTATCAGTGGGCAAATTCCCATCTATGAGCCGGGACTTGATGAAATGGTCTTGCGTAATTATCGGGAGAGGCGTTTGAACTTTACTACAGATTTGACTTCAGTGCTTGATGATGTGGATATTGTCTTTAGTGCCGTAGGTACACCTCCGGATGAGGATGGTAGTGCTGACCTTCAATATGTACTTGCTGTAGCACGTCAGTTCGGACAAAATATAAAAAAATATACGGTATTGGTAACTAAGTCTACGGTTCCGGTTGGTACTGCTAAAAAGGTGAAAGCTGTTATTGAAGAAGAGCTGCAGCAACGAGGAGTAGAGATACCTTTTGATGTGGCAAGTAATCCGGAATTTTTGAAAGAAGGTGCTGCTATCAAGGATTTTATGAGTCCTGACCGTGTAGTGGTAGGCGTAGAGAGCGAAAAGGCAAAAGAAATGATGACTAGACTTTACCGTCCTTTTCTGCTCAATAACTTTCGTGTCATTTTTACCGATATTCCTTCTGCGGAAATGATAAAGTATGCGGCTAATTCTATGCTTGCTACCCGTATCAGCTTCATGAACGACATCGCCAATCTTTGTGAGTTGGTGGGTGCCGACGTGAATATGGTTCGTAAGGGTATAGGTAGTGATAGCCGTATTGGCAGCAAATTCCTTTATCCGGGTTGTGGGTATGGTGGCAGTTGCTTTCCCAAGGATGTAAAAGCGCTTATAAAGACGGCAGAACAAAATAGATACGAGATGAAAGTGCTGAAGGCTGTAGAAGAGGTGAATGAGAAGCAAAAGTCTGTACTTTTTAATAAACTTCGTGGCTTTTATCAAGGTGACTTGCAAGGTCGTACCATTGCCTTATGGGGGCTTGCTTTCAAACCTGAGACAGATGATATGCGTGAGGCTACTTCTTTGGTAACAATTAAGCTGTTATTGGAGGCGGGTTGCAAGGTTAGAGTCTACGATCCAGTTGCTATGGATGAATGTAGACGCCGTATGGGTAATGTGGTAACTTATGCTAATGATATGTATGATGCGGTACTTGATGCGGATGCATTATTGCTGTTAACGGAGTGGAAACAATTTCGTTTGCCTTCTTGGAGGGTGATTGCTCGTAGTATGCGCAAACCGTTGGTGATTGATGGGCGTAATATTTATGATGCTGAGGAGATGAAGGAAGTGGGAGTTGAATATTTTTGTATCGGACAGTAAGGATTAAGATAAGAATGCAATATGAAACACGCCTTTTTAATCATGGCATATAATGAACCGGAGATTCTGAATTTATTGCTTTCTAAACTGTATCACGAAAACAATGTTTGTTTTGTGCACATTGACAAAAAGGTGTCTTATGGTATAAAATAAAAATGTACAAAATAGTCGAAAAATATGAAGGGGTAATTATAGACAAACCAATAAATGTAAAGTGGGGTAATTATTCACAGATTAAGTGTGAAATGTTGTTGTTTAAGGAAGCATTTGAATGTCCCGTTAATTTTGACTATTATCATTTGCTGTCTGGTGTTGACTTACCTCTTTATCTTATCCGATTCAATACGTACATCGTTTTTTCGAATTGCATAAAGGTGCTTTTTTTGTTATTATTAATGAGGATAGTATAGACGAAAAGGCTGGATTTGAACGAATTAATTATTACCATCTTTATACTTGCTTCGGAAGGAGATTCACGAATATTTTGCTACGAACAGGATTTGCTACATTTAGTATTAAGATACAAAAAATGATAGGAGTATCAAGGTGTAAATCAGATATTAATTTCGGTGTTTATAAAGGCATTAATTGGTGTAGTGTTACACATAATGTTGTTGAATTTCTACTCTCAAAGAAGAAAGACATATTTCGACGATTCAAATATACTATGTGTGCAGATGAAGTGTATAAACAAACCGTCTTTATGAATTCTCTATTTGCAAAATGCGATATATAACCTCGGAAGATGATAGGATGAAATCTAATCTACGTGAAATAGACTGGTCGCGTGGTAACCTTTATACGTGGAAAAAAGAAGATATAGTTTTATTGTCCCATAGTCCCAATCTATTTGCGAGAAAATTTTCCATACATCATCGCTCTGTTATTGATTATATCCGTGAGCATATATAATAATAAAACCATATAATGTCGAGTATTACGAAAAAATACAGTGTGATTATTCCGCATAAAAATACCCCTGAACTTTTGCAACGATGTTTAGCTTCTATTCCAAAGCGTGTTGATATTCAGGTTATTGTAGTAGATGATAATAGCGATTTAGACAAAGTGGACTTTTATCATTTTCCTGGCATGGATGATGAATGTGTGGAAGTGTACTTAACGAAAGATGGTAAAGGAGCCGGTTATGCAAGAAATGTTGGATTGAAACATGCCAAAGGTAAATGGTTGCTGTTTGCTGATGCAGATGATTATTATGTGGACGGTACATTTGATGTATTGGATAAGGAATTGAATGAAGATTTAGATGTTTTGTATTTTAATGTGACATCAAACTCGACGCGAAAGGAAGCTAGGGCATCTTGTATTGCTGGTAAGTACGAGGACTATTTTAAGACGAAAGATGATACACTTGTGAAATTTGGTATTTGGTCTCCATGGAATAAATGTATATTTTCGAAATTAGTATTTGATTATGGTTTAGTCTTCGATGAAGTTCCGGTTGGTAATGATGCTATGTTCAATTTGAAAATGTCTGGGTATGCACGCAAATATAAAATTATATCAGAGCGTTTGTATTGTCTGACTGATACAGAAGGATCTATAACTTTTAGACAACAAACTTATGATAGAATGTTTAACTACATGAAAGTGGGTATAAGTATTAATCAATTTTTATATGAGAGAAAATTATATAATTTATCTACTCCTATAATTTCACCTTATATTATAAGGAAAATAATCCATGACTATGGATTAAAAAAGTTATGTAATTATATTTTATATATCCATCGAAAATGGAGTTTGATTAAGGCTATAAGAATGTATGCAGGTTATCTTGAAGCAAAAAAGAAAATATGATTTATTTGTTGTAAAAAAAAAAGACTAATAGACGCTAAATTACGATTTTTCTATAGTATACTGACATTTTTTTTAGTTTTTGCATTTCCATTATTGCCGGGTTTGAGTAGTGCCAAATTGGTAATGGTAGGACTATGTTTATATTTAGCTTTAAAAAGAGATAGTTGGCTAAAGCTTAACAAAATCAATGTCAATTTTAAAAAGGCAATACGTAGTTATCTATCGGTTCACTATTTCTTGTTTTTTTGGACTTTTTTCCTTACTATTTACTATAGAGAATTTGACTTTTCATTAACAAGCATGTGGCTGTCCAGCCTAATTCTGTATTATGTATCTTTTGTCTTTTTACACCAAAGCTTCTAATTACATAAATATTCCCAAAACTAT
>ENA-OPZZ01001081-OPZZ01001081.1-human-gut-metagenome-genome-assembly--contig:-NODE-1081-length-18643-cov-4.657971_pt1 | contig 18643 bp, 21 predicted proteins | sample MGYA00242487_ERZ504511 | MGnify/ENA primary metagenome ERZ504511 (study PRJEB26092, sample SAMD00036241) | human gut metagenome | host: Homo sapiens | study: EMG produced TPA metagenomics assembly of... | reverse complement strand
ATAGATAATAATGTTTCTTTTCTTATTTTCTCAAAAGCTGCTTCTGACAAAATGCTTTTCTTTATTCTTGCTTCTAAAATCTATATTTTCAGGATATGGCCATTTTAAATATGTACATAAATAATATGTGTCTTTTAACGGAAAATCATTTTTTCCCATATTCTCCCATAAAACCTCACCAAATTTTTTTGACTTTGTTCTGATGTCAGCATCCCAACTTCGGCAAGTTTTCCCAATCTTGGTATATAATGCATTCTTTGCTGTTCATCACTTAGACAACTATCCAACATAGAATTTACCCAGCATGGCTCTAATTCTATTTTTTGGTAATCATTTATTGCTACCGTTTTACATGTAAACACATCAAACGGATCTACTTCAGGTTCATTATGCCACGTCGCTCTTTTTCTTCCCGAACATTGTAATAATTCATTCAGCATAGAAATTTTCACACGTTCATCAAGCACATTCATAACTTGTCTTATCCAGTCATTAAGTACTCTGAATCTCCTAACCACATCTGCATCAATAATCTTTATCATCAATACTACTAATTTCTTCTGTTCAGTTATATTTGCTATTGACGCAAATCTACGTAAAATCTCCAATCCATTTAAAAGTATATGTTCATATGCAGTTCCAAAAATACTATCTGCTTTTTCTTGGATATTACCAACAGTTATATCCACAGCTTTTATATACATAAGAAAATATGTTTCGTGCATAACTTCCATCTTTTCTAATAATTTCTATACATTCTCTCCGCGTTAATGTTGCTTTTGTTGTGTCACTCTCACCCAATCTAAGCAACATATACCATCCAATATATGGATGATCATCTATTAAATTCAGTATAAAATCCGACTCATCTGCATCAAGCAATCGAACCCATCTCATATGCAGGGGTATCGCTGTTCGATCCAACATTCTATAAAACTGATATCCACTTCCCGGCACCCTACCTCCTTGACAAATTATCCTATTTATTCTTCCTAATTCGAAAGGCGTTTTTTTTCGCATTTTCTTCTGTTCTCTAAATAAATCCTTATAAAATTCATCTCTTTCTTTCTCATAATCGAGTACTGCTGATATAACATAACCTTATTCGTTAGTTTGTTAAATGTTTCATCACGTGTTTGTAGATTTATTGCCTGATATATAAATCTGTGTAAAAAATAACTACAAGCTAAAATAGAAGAATAATAGACCATTCCTGCCTTTTGTTTAGAATTTTTTTTCTCTTTCTCTATCTCTGTTTCCAGTGCACTCTCCAAAAAATTCAATTCTTTCACCGCATCATCTAACATTCCGCATTCAGCTTTTAATCCAACTATCTGCATTCGCACACTATAAGATTTTTCATTGATTCTAGATCTATCATTTAATAATATGCACACTTCTGATATGTTCATTTTCATAAATGAATACTTGATTTTTTCAAGGTACAATTCATCCCTACCTGTATCTATATATCCAGAACATTTTTCTAACTTTTCATATATCAAATGCCATAATTCATCCATCATGTTTTCTCTATACATACGCAAAAGTACTTGTCCTATAAAAAAATACTTTCCTTTTACTTCTGTATTATTCAAAAAATCATTCTTTTCACTGGCACACATCCAAATCTCATGTATTCTATTCTGCATTTTCATAGAATATTTCATAAACCCCATTTCAAATCGCCATATCACTTCATGCGCAAATTCAAATAATTCTCTAAAAGAAAGAATATCTTCATTATAAATATATTCATATTCTCGTGTATATAATTCCAGTTCCTTTCTCTTATTTTTAGGAATCACATACCACCCAGGAACAGCTTGTCGTTCTTTTTTCCATAAAACAGTTAAATACTTTACTCTTTCCTTTATATTATCCTTAGAATCATCTCTCTTCGGATGAATCAATTTCCATTCCAGCAAGTTTTGTTCTTCATTGTTCAGCATTTCCCTGTTATCAGGCAATGGAATTTGCGCATTATTGTATGAATCCTTATTCATCGACACGAACAATAAATCTACTTTACTATTAAGAAGATCTATCCTTTCACGTGCAATTGCAAAATTCTGATTCATATCCACTCTAAAATCTGCCGAAAAAATTTCCTGTGCTAATGTTCTATCATTTCTATAAATGCAATCTTTAAACATATTTATAAACTGTTCAATAAAATAATCCCTGCCCTCTACTTGATATTCCTCACATAGTTTTTCAAGAAATAGTTTCAATTTTTCAATATATTCATATCCATTTACCCCTTTCAATTTTCTATAAATTACTTGTAAATTTTCTCTCGAGAATGTTTCTAAAAGCGCATTGTCAAAAGAATTCTCGTACGTTCCTATAAAATCTCCACATTCTAGAAATTCTTTTTCCATTTTTTTTATTTGTGACAATATTTTTTTAAATCTTCTTTAATTACAGTTTCCAGATTATTACCAATTACATTAAGCACCTTTTCTCTCATACTTTTCCTCCCGACAAAGAATTTCATATGTATTAATTATTTTATAAAGCATATCACTAATCTATGTTATATTCCATTAAATATATTCCATCATGTTGAAACTTTATATCGATATTCTGAATATATTTCAATTATAGAAAAACTCTCCTATACTCTGAATCTCCAGCATCTATCAGATGCTCCGTTCAAAATATAAGAGAGCTTATCACTTCATCTCACCTCTTCATATCCAAATACTGCTCCAAAATCCTTAATATATTACTTGTATTCTCCTGATATTCTGCTGCTGACAGTTTATCCACTTTCACTCCAGAAATTTGTTTCTTTTTCTTAAATTCCTCCGATTTCTTCTTTTTATCAACAGCATTTACTTTTTTTGCCCGTATAAACACGCTCGATATCTTTTACAAAAACCAGACAAAATCATATTTTTGCTCTGCACAATACTGTCTCACTTTTTTTCAAAAAAAAGGGCATCCTCCTGTTTTGTATTGTAATCGTCACAATCAAAACAATAGATTACTTTCGTCTGTCGTCCTTTTCCTCCCGCCTTATATGCAGCAATATTTTTTAAAATTTCTTTTTCTTTATTTTTGTATTTTCCCTTTCCATCCATATAGACTGGAGTGAGTTTAATTGCTGTTCGATCATACTCAAAAAAATAATCAATCGTATCTTTGATATAAATCCAGTCCGATTTACATGTTTATTTGTTTCAACAACAAAAATCAGTTGGAGGCTCATTATTCATCCTCCTCATCCGAATCAAATACACCAATAAAATCTATAGAATCCACATTAAATGGAGATCCTTCAATCATTCCATTTCTGTACAGTTTTGCAGGTGAATAATTTCCATTTGCTGTCCATGGATATATTTTATGATTTTCAGATAAAAAATCAATAGACTTTTTGCGTCGTCTCAGGACATCCATTGGCCCAACATTATGTGTTGTAAAGCATAACTGTCCCTTACCATGCTCCATCAGATATTCCAGAATCGCACACAAATAAACATCATGCAGATTTGAATCGAATTCATCAATGAAAACAATTTCTCCGCGAACCATCTTCTGCAGATAGGTAAATAAACGAATTAGTTTTTTAATACCCGTACTTTCAAATTCTGCATGCACTTTGTAATCATCATAAACCATAATCAAATCACATAACCAAAAGTCTTTGTTTTCTTTCCTGTCAATCTCTATATTTTTCAGATCAGACTTAAATATGTGCAAAAATTCATATAGCTCTCCTACAGCTTTCGAAAATTGTTTATAGGCTTTTTTTAATACATAATTCTTTGAAACTTTCAAATCACCCAATCCATCTATACTCATGATCAAATATTGTAATTGCTTTATTTGTATATCATACTCACAATATTTTTCCGGATTTTCTATCAAATATTCCTTATGATAATCATATTGATCCATATATGCATGAAGATTCAATCCAAACGCCCCAACAGAAACCAACTTGAAAAAAAAGCTCTTTTTTATAGATTGTTTTATCTTCTATCACGATATTTCTAAACAACTTGTTCATAAACAAACACGCCATAGAAGAATTTTCCAAAAGGTTCATAGTTTTGTTAAAGAGCAGTTCAGTGAACTCTTTATCTTCCTCTTTTCTTTCAATATAAACAATCTTTCCATTTTGAATTTCAAAAATTGTTGTCATTTTTTCACTTTTTGACGTAGCATTTTTTGATGTCAGTTTCTCATATGAAACAACATATTTACCCGAAACAGTTCTGGATACTATCACATTATAGTAGAACTGAAGTAATTGTCCATTATCATATTTGTATAGATAATCAGCCTCTATAAACAATTCATTTGTTTTCTTATTGATCAGTTCACCCAGTTTTTTCTGCACTAATGGATTCGTTAAATATTCTTCATTAACAAGCAAGTTTTTCAGTATCTCAACCGAGCATACAATCGCAGATTTACCCGTACCATTCATACCATAAATCGCTTTTATATTATATTCCTGTGTATCTGGATTTTTAGGAATTATTTTTTTATAAAAAGATAAGGAAACTAACTCGTCCAATGTTTTTATACCTTTAACAGAATACTTGAGCAAATATATGTTTTTCATGTTGAAAATCCCTCCTGCCCTTACTATACCATGATTGATTTGAAAACGAAATACATTTTGTATTATTTTATCCATTTATATTTATTATAATTCACTTATATTCATATTTAATAACCTTAAATATTATTCCATAAATGCAAAAACACCACCCGTCAGTCTCTGCGACCATCCAGGTGATGCTTCCTAATTTACATATTCAACTTCTCACACCATTATAGTGTATTTTCTTTATTCAACCGTTACGCTCTTTGCAAGGTTTCTCGGCTTATCTACATCAAGACCCTTGGCAACACTTACATAGTATCCCAGCAACTGCAGTGGAATGACTGCAAGGGATGTTGCAAAATGCGGATCTGTCTTCGGCATATATACGGTGAAGTCCGCAGTATCTTCGATATTATAATTTCCAAATGTAGTCAGGCCCATCAGGTATGCGCCACGGCTCTTGCACTCTACCATATTGCTGACTGTTTTTTCATAAAGAGCCGGCTGAGTGAGAACGCCGATCACCAGTGTACCGTCTTCGATCAAGGAGATAGTTCCGTGTTTCAGCTCACCTGCTGCATATGCCTCAGAATGGATGTAACTGATCTCTTTCATCTTCAGGCTGCCTTCCAGACAGATTGCATAATCAATGCCACGACCGATGAAGAATACATCTTTTGCATTCGCCTGTTTAGATGCGAACCACTGGATGCGTTCTTTGTCATCGATGATTCTCTGGATCTTATCCGGCAGAGTTTCAAGTTCTTTAATATATGCCGCGTACTGTTCCTCGGAAATCGTACCTTTTACTTTTGCAAACTGAATAGCCAACACATAAGCTGCAATCAGCTGTGTGCTGTACGCTTTTGTTGTTGCAACAGAGATTTCCGGACCAGCAAGTGTATAGAAGACATTGTCTGCTTCACGTGCAATAGAGGAACCAACCACATTCACAATGCCAAGTGTACGGATGTTGTTTTCTTTGCAGAGACGCAGTGCTGCAAGACTGTCTGCAGTCTCACCGGACTGGCTGATAATGATTGCCAGCGCTTTCGGGTTCAGAATCGGATTTCTGTAACGGAATTCGGATGCCAGCTCAACACGAACCGGAACACGAACCATATCTTCAAATACATACTGTGCAGCCATTCCCACATGATATGCAGAACCACATGCGATAATATAAATCTGGTCAATGTCCTGAATGTTTTCATCTGTAAGTCCGATTTCAGAAAGATCGATCTGTCCGTCTTTCACAACAGAACTCAAAGTGTCCTGAACTGCTTTCGGCTGCTCGTGGATCTCTTTCATCATGAAATGCTCGAAACCGGCTTTTTCTGCTGCTTCTGCATCCCACTCGATTGTTTTCATCTGTTTCTGGATTTCTTCGCCATCCAGGTTATAGAATGTGATCTCACCTTTACGAACGCGGGCCATCTCCAGGTTTCCGATATAATATACATTTCTTGTATATTTCAGAATAGCCGGAACATCAGATGCAACGTAAGACTCTCCATCAGAAACACCCAGAATCATCGGGCTGTCTTTACGAGCTACATAGATTTCTTCCGGATAATCTTTAAACATGATCGCAAGTGCATAAGAACCACGGATACGGACCATTGCATGATTGATCGCATCGACCGGTGTTCCCTCGTATTTCTTGTAATAATAATCCACCAGTTTAACAGCAACTTCTGTATCGGTCTCAGAATAAAATGAATAACCTTTGCGAAGAAGTTTATCCTTCAGCTCCTGATAGTTCTCAATGATTCCGTTATGAACTGCAACAACATTTCCATCATCACTTACATGTGGGTGTGCATTGTTCTCAGATGGTTCGCCGTGAGTTGCCCATCTGGTATGTCCGATACCACATGTACCCGGAACAGATTCTCCGTCATTTGTCTTCTCGGATAAAACCTTCAGACGTCCTTTCGCCTTAATGACTTCTGTCTCACCTTCGCCATCACGAACCGCAATACCCGCGGAATCATATCCACGATATTCCAGCTTAGAAAGGCCATCCAGAAGGATCGGGGCTGCCTGATGGCATCCTGTAAAACCAACTATTCCACACATAAATATTTCTCCTCTTCTCTTCTTAACTTTATATAAAGCAAACTATAATGTAAAAAATAAGCATAATTTTATAAAAGCCAAATTTTGGTCTATCATAACACAAAAACTGCAGGAGTTCAAGTTTATCTGCAAATGCCTGCAATTACCATATCGAATGGCAGTCATCTCATAATAATATATGCCGTGTAGATCAGATACATTGCCACCATGGAAATACCTTCGTTTCTTGTGATTTTCCTGTCACTTCTGGCAAAAAACCAGACTACGACAGAAAAGCCGACAAGAACCAGAATATCGATCACATTTTCACTGATCAGCGACACCGGACTGATAGCAGATGCAATACCAAGGACCATCAGAATATTAAATATATTCGATCCGACTGCATTTCCCACTGCCATATCAACTTCATTTTTGCGTGCCGCAACCACAGAAGTAACCAGTTCAGGAAGTGACGTTCCAATTGAAACGATCGTCAGTCCCACAAGAGTCTGACTCATTCCCAGATCTATTGCGATCCTGCTTGCTGCATCAACTGTCATATCCCCACCAAATGCAATTGCCACTGCACCACCAACAATGCAAAGAATACTCTTTGGATAAGACAACAGTTTCAGTTCTCCATCTTCCAGCTCCTCAACTGCTTCGATCTCAACTTTTTTCCCTTCGGCCCTTGCTTTCATTGCAGTCCGAATCATATAGAAAATATATCCCGCAAATGCGCCCAGAAAAATAGCTCCGTCCAAATGGCCCAGTGTCATACCATGCGCATCCCCCCCATGCAAGATATCCAAGTCCCAGAAGGAGCAGCGCACAGATAACAGAAAGCGGGATATCCCTCGCGATCGTATCCTTCTGCACCATGATCGGTGTCATTATCGCACAAACACCGATTACAAACATCAGATTAAAAATATTAGATCCGACTACATTACTGACTGCAAGTTCATTATTGTGCACCAATGATGCAGTCACACTGACTGCAGTTTCCGGAAGGGATGTTCCCATTGCAACGATCGTCAGACCGATGATGATCGAAGGAACTTTCAGCTTCTTTGCAATGCTGGAACTTCCCTCTACAAAAAAATCTGCTCCTTTGATCAGGAACACAAAACCTATGATCAAAAACACGATTACCAATGCAAACGGTGCATTATTTATATATTGCTCCATGAATGGCTCCTTTCATTGTAGTTTACACTACAAAATGTTATACTTTTGCTGAACATTATCGCACATAAAGTTAAGGAGAACAAGACATGCAGATAACAAAACCTACTTTTTATAAAGAATTTTCCTGTATCGCAGGTGCCTGTCCCGATACCTGCTGTGCCGGATGGCAGATCATGATCGATGAAAAAAGCCTCCAGAAATACCGTAGATTCAAAGGTCCTTTTCGAAACAGACTTCACAATGACATCGACTGGAAAGAACATTCTTTCTGTCAGTATGACAAACGCTGTGCATTTCTGAATGAAGACAATCTCTGCGATATCTACAGCGAAGCCGGTAAAGATATGTTATGCGACACCTGCCGAAAATATCCACGTCACATTGAAGAATTTGAAGGGCTGCGTGAATACTCCCTGTCCCTCTCCTGCCCGGAAGCCGCGAGAATTTTTTTGTCCCACAAAGAAAAAATCACATTCTTCACCAGAGAAGTCGCAGCACCGGAAGAAACTTTCGATGACTTCGATTATTTTCTTTTTACCGCTTTGATGGACACCAGAGATTATCTTTTCTCCGTGATTCAGGATCGCTCCATACCGGTCAGATTACGCCGTCAGAAACTTCTGGCATGTGCACATGATTTCCAGCTTAGTCTGGACAAAAATGAGCTGTTCCAGTGGGAAGATATCTGCGGTCGGCATCAAAAATCCGGATATGGCGAGAAATTTCTGAATAAGATCCAGAAATGGAATAACGATCGTCCGGTATCTTCTGAACAGCCCTGCAAAGATTCTACCTCTGATACAGTCTCCCTGCTTGCTCTATGCAAACAGATCTGGCGCACAGTTATCCCACAGATGGAGGTTCTTCGCCCAGGCTGGCATACATACCTTCGAAAAACACTCGTTCCACTTTATGATTCCTGCCAAAGTGATACGGAGCTTTCAGAAATTTATGCCGCCTTCGCACACGATTATCCAGACTGGACGGTTCACGAAGAACAGCTTCTCCTCTACTGGATCTATACCTACTTCTGTGGGGCTGTTTATGACGATCAGATCTTTGCCAAAGTCAAAATGGCTGTCATCTGCACCTTCATGATCCACGAACTTGCCGTAGGAACCTGGTTAAAAAATGACCGTCATTTTACCTTTGAAGATATGATTTCCATCTGCTATCGATTCTCAAGAGAACTTGAACACTCCGATCCGAATCTCAATGAAATGGAACGCCTGATGGATGAAGAAGATGTGTTTGATTTCAGAAATTTACTCACAATATAAAAGATAAGCAGGAGGCCGTAAAGGTCTCCTGCCTATCTTTTATGGACTTATTCTCCCAAAAACTGATCAACTACCTGTCTGATCAGAGTCCTCTGTTCAGGTGTAAGCTTCTCAATCTTCTCCATCAACTCCCGCACTTCCCGCGGAGCTTCTGAATCCTCATTAAAAAAATCACCCGGTGTGATCTGCAGATACTCACAGATGCTGAAAAATCCCTGCATCGATGGCAGTGCTTTGCCATTTTCGATCCGATTAATATAACTCGGGTTCTGTCCCAGCGCAAGGCTCATTTCACGAGCTGAGTTTTGCCCCCCCCCGATTCGTAAATCACTTATTCTCTTACCAAAATTTACCTTTGTAATCATTTGTTTCTCCATCAACCCAACATCACTTCGATGCTGCTGTCCAGTTCATTATATGTCAATTCCTGATGAATTTCCTTCAAGATCTCATCGCCGGCGATCAGCCGCTCAATCTCATCACGAGTCTGAGTATCCGCCTTATCAATAAATCTGCGCACCATTGCATTTCCACTTGTGTTAGACCAGTAATCCTGTGGCAGCGCATTCGGATCTGCTCTTAAAAGATCACAGTAATTGATCACATCCCACGGACAATACACTTCCACATTTCCAAAGCGATATCCGTCATACCATTCCTTCACTTCTGCATAATGTCCAGATAATCCATAGTATTCCAGCATGCCTTTTACTTCTGTATCCGTAAATCCAAAATATTCATCAAATCTCACATCCGTAAGCGTCAGCACTTTCAGATTATTAAGACCAGTAAAGATACTTTCCTTCGAAATTCTCAGACATCCTGTCAGCACAGCAAAATACAGATTCGGATTCGTCTTTAATGCATTACCAAACATATTTCTGAGCAAAGACACCATCTCATCATAATATCCATACTGAAATGCCTTATCCAGAGGCACATCGTATTCATCAATCAGAAGAATAACCTGCTTGTCATAATGTTTATGAAGCAACAATGATAATCTCAGAAGAGCTTTCTCCATTGCCGTATCAGACATCAGAAAATCTCCTGTTTCACCAACCCTGAGCAGTGCTTTATAAGATTCTATTTCTTCATTTGTAAGCTTACTGCTTTGTGTAAGGAAATAAAATCTGCCAGCCTCTTCGCCCAAAATATCCTTCAAGGCTTTTTTCGCTGCTTCAAAATCCAGTCCTTCCACACTCTTTAAACTGATAGAAATCACTGGGAACTGTCCCATATATTTCTCACAAAGTTCTTTCCTCTCCGAAATCTTCAAGCCTTTGAACAATGCAGGACTAGCGCCAATTTCAAAAAAAGCCTTCATCATACTCATATTTAAGGATTTACCAAAACGCCTCGGACGGGTAAAAAGATTCACTTCACTCCTGTTCTGTATCAGATCTTCGATCATCCCAGTTTTATCCACATAATAGAATTCTTCCCTGTCCATTTTTTCAAAAATATCTATTCCTATTGGCAGTTTTTTCTTTCCCGTCATTCCAGCACCTCCACAAGCCAAGAAAAAAAGTTCCACGTAACCATCATTTATAAAAATAATGATATCATGAAACCATTTTTACGTAAAGCGAGTTTTCCCGTTCTGTATTTTCTATTTCTGCCAGGCGCCCTTCTTCATACATCAACTGATCATGTTCAAAACTCTTCATATACCTTACCATTGACTCTATTAAAATCCTCTTTTTCGACCTTGCAAAATATCATTTTGTCCACCTTTTTACTCATGCAACTCCAACGGCAATCCGTCCGGGTCATGAAAGAAAGTCATCTTCTTGCCGGTATAATCATCAACCCGAATCGGCTCACATTCTATGCCTAATTCCCTCAGCTCTTTCACTGTCTGTTCCACACTGTCTACGCAGAACGCAAGATGGCGTAGACCACAGGCTTCTGGATAGTTCACACGCTTCGGAGGATTTTCCTCAGCGAAAATCTCCAGTTCTGTATATTCATTGACACGAAGATCCAGCTTCCAATCCTTACGCTCTGGGCGGTAGTTTTCTCTGATGACAGAGAAGCCCAGCTTGTTCACATAGAAATCCTTAGCAACTTTGTAGTCAGATACGATAATTGCAATATGATGTATTTTTAATAAGTTCATCTTCCCTTCACTCCGTTTCTTTTATTTTCGTTATAAACTATATAGCAGCCCTCAAAATATACCGTGTGAACTCCTGAAGTTCAGTTTGTCCACACGGCATTATATCCCTCAGCATATGGATGACAAAGATCTCAGGTTTATTGATGATCTTCTTCCATGGTCGCCCAGAATCCAGAAAGAATGTCCAAGCCGATACAAAAAAACTTGATTTTTCAATGTGCATATCTATTCTGTAAAATATGCTCAATCCCCGTTAAAATGCGGGGATTTTTGATACCCAGTACTCATGTTTAAGGATTTACGTAATAGCCACAGTTTCCCATGGCTATCTACTTTGTTACAGCTTATCCTACACCGTAGTTTTTTTCCTATATTTCTTCAGTTCTGCCTCTAATTCCTTAATCCGGCTCTGCGCCATATCAGCACGCTTCTTTTCACGTTCTGTGTTTTTTATTTCTGCCAGACGCCCTGCTCTAAGTCCATCTTCACGTCCAGCAGCTTCACCCTGCGCATACATCAACTGATCATGTTCAAAACTCTTCATATACTGTAATGACACCTCCCCGTCTCGCTTGACTACATCCACCATTTTCTGGATGTCCTTCAAATCTTCATTCACTGCATTATTCTGGTCCGTATTCTCCATGTAATTCAAAAACTGTCTGAGTCCTTCTGATATCGTTCCCTTTGTTCCTTTTGTATACAACACAATAGTTTCAGCACCATCATCATAATTCATCTCTGGTTCTTCCAGACACCGGTTCTTTATCGTATACAATACTCTGTCATAACCAAACGGATCATAATTACAGATAAAGATGACGTATACCTGCTTCAGCTTACCAAAATCTTCTCCAGATTTCAGGCTCCTGCTGTCAATGATTGCATGATAGAATCTTGACCGCCTTGGAAACGCCGCAATATCTTTTGCCTTATTGTTCTGATCCGGTTCCACATCATATACCGAAGGGATCTCATCACCTTCAATGCTTACACAATCTCCTTCAATACAGACATCTAACCTTGCACCTCGCAAATCTGTATTCATCCCTGCATAAACCTTCTGTACACTTACCCTCAGATTTTTGAACTCACGATTAAATAACAGCTTCAGAATCTTATTGGTAAACTTCTCTCCTGTTTCCGGATGAGTCAGCATTGCATTAAACAGGAAATCATCCATCAGACTCAATTCTTCCAGTTTTCTTCTCTGCATCCACATTCTCCCTTCTTATGATGGCAAAGAAGAATGCCGATATCTTACATGTCCCGCCTTATCCTCTCCGCCATATTTTCTTATTTTTTCATATGGGGATTAGATAACCGAACGGTTAAAGAACTTTCCCAGATATGTAATTTTAATATAACAAAATGGGCTAAGAATGTCAATTGAGTTTTTGCCAGATAGCACAATAGCCACGGTTTCCCGTGGCTACATGCCTTACAGATCAGAGAATAAATCTCCCTTATATGTACCGTTCTCCAGCATCTTACTGAAGCTTTCTTTTACTGCTGCAACATCTTCTTTGTAAGTCATTCCATACCAGGTGTCATTGGTGCGCAGCGCCTTCACAGATATCTTTCCTTCTGACAACAATTCTCCGATAAATGTCGGAATCAGATATTCTGCTTTCAGCGGATTTGCCGGAACTTCTTTTTCAAAAAAATTCTTTAAATCCCTCTTCCAGCGTTTTCAGGAAATCCGGAGTAAGTCCCCACATATTCATGGAAACCAGCGAATCAATATCTAATTTCATTCCATCTGCTTCCGCACCTTCTGTGGTTTTAATAATGTTCTTTGTTTCTACAACTTCCGTCAGGTTGTTCTCCGCATCCATTTTGCAGATACCACGGGTAACTCCACCATTATCAGACAAAGTATTCTTCAGAACAAATCCAGCCATACAGGACTGACCACCATTTACCAGATATTCATGAACCGCACGGAATCCTTCTTTTCCATAATAGTCATCCGCATTGATCACGATAAACGGAGTGGTCAGCACATCCTTCGCCGCAAGAACAGCCTGTCCCGTTCCCCACGGTTTCGTTCTGCCTTCCGACAAAACGCCCGGAATATCATTGATATCCTGAAAAGCATAATCTACAGTCACATTATGCTCGCTGCAGATACCTGCAATTCTGTCACCAATGACTTCTTTGAATTCATTCTCAATATCCTTACGGATAATAAAAACCACCTTGTTAAATCCGGCTTCGATTGCATCATGAATCGAATAATCCATAATGATATGTCCAGTTTCATCTACCGGCTCTAACTGTTTAATTCCACCGCCGAATCGTGATCCAATACCGGCTGCCATGATAAGTAATGTTGTTTGCATGGAGATTCTCCTTCTTTTGTTACTGTAATTCCTTCTCACACATATCCAATGCAGACGCAATAACTGCATCCATATCATAATACTTATATTCGCCAAGTCGACCGCCAAAGATTACTTTTTCTTCAGCACCAGCAAGTTTCTTATACTCTGCATAAAGTGCACCATTCTTTTCGTCATTTACCGGATAATACGGCTCATCTCCCGTTTTCCACTCAGAACTGAATTCACGACTGATGACTGTTTTCGGAAGTTCATTACCATCTTCATCTTTACCAAATTCAAACCATTTATGCTCTATGATTCTTGTCCATGGTGTTTCTCGATCTGTATAATTAACTGCCGCATTTCCCTGGAAATTCGGTTTATCAAGTGTTTCAGTTTCAAAGCGAACAGAACGGTATTCCAATGTTCCCAGCTTATAATCAAAGTATGCATCAATAGCACCTGTATATACAACTTTATCTGCCAGTGCATCCAGCTCTGCTTTATTATCCAGATAATCCATATTCAAACGTACTTCAATGCCATCCAGAAGATTTGCTACCATCTTAGTATAACCACCTACCGGAATTCCCTGATACAGTGCGTTAAAATAGTTATTATCAAATGTCAAACGTACCGGGAGACGTTTAATAATAAAAGACGGTAGATCTTTACAGTCACGCCCCCACTGTTTTTCTGTATAACCTTTGATCAACTTTTCATAAATATCACGACCTACCAAAGAAATTGCCTGCTCTTCCAGATTCTTTGGCTCTGTAATACCAGCTTCTTTACGCTGCTCTTCAATCTTTACTGAAGCTTCCTCTGGTGTTACAACTCCCCACATCTTATTGAATGTATACATATTAAAAGGAAGGCTATATAATTCACCCTTATAATTAGCAACAGGACTATTCGTAAATCTGTTGAATTCCGCAAACTGCGTAATGTATTCCCATACTCTCTTGTTATTTGTATGGAAAATATGTGCACCATACTTATGTACATTAATTCCTTCAATTTTCTCTGTATAAATATTTCCGGCAATGTTTGGACGTTTGTCAATCACCAGCACTGATTTTCCTGCTTTTTTAGCTTCATGAGCAAAGATTGCGCCATAAAGGCCAGAGCCAACTACTAAATAATTGTACACAATAAATACACTCCTCTAATTCTATTTCTAGTTCAAGCATTCTGCTCAATTATAACATAGACTTTTTTATTCTAGATTTAAATTAACTGATATCTTTATTCTGACTTCAAATTAATCCACATTAGTAAGTTGTTCTTTTTTAATCATATAAGTTCGTTTCAGCCCATCCTTAACACTGTATTGAGGCTTCCATCCTATGTTCTTAATCTTATGGGTATCCAAAAGTGCAAAAGTCGCTTTAGATACACTTTCATTGTTTTCTATTTCATAGCGCACTTTTAAATTAGCCAATGATGCAATATATTCTGCATATTCACCTAATGTTAGCCCATCATCGTCATTAGAAATATTATATGCTTCACCGTCTTGTCCATCCAACAGTAATTTAAGTAGTCCACTTACAGCATCTGCAATATAGCAATACGAATATCTTTGCTGTCCTTTACTTTTTAAAATAATGTCTTCTCCAAGAACCGCTTTATCCATGAATTGACTCATAGCCTTTGTATCATGTTTTTTGTCTGCCCCAAACACTCTAGCAAATCTTGCAATTACAGCATTAACTCCAAAGACACTACGATAAGACTGAGTTAACGCCTCACAAGTTCTTTTGGCTTCATTATATCCTGATCTCGCAAGGTTACAATCAATATATCCACAATATTCTTCATTCATAGGAATTGCTGTACCTTGTCCATAAATCTCTACACTAGACGCTAAAAGAAAACGTGCCTTTTTCTCTACTGCTAACTTCAACAAATTGTCGCATCCATATATGTTTGTCATAATTGTTCCAATAGGATCTTCTGCGTATTGTTTTGGGTGAGTGTTAGAAGCCAAATGTATAATATAGTCTATTTTCCCTTCATAATGTAACGGTTGCTTGACATTTGCCTTTATACATTCAAGATATTCACTTGATTCGCCGCCTCTTCTTGAAAAAGAAATTACCTTTATGTTCTCATTATATTTTTGATTTCGATATTTAATAACATCAACAAATGCTGTGCCTATAAAACCAGTTCCACCTGATACTAGAATTGTTTTATCTTTAATTTTTTCCCAACTATATGGAAGCTCAGCTATTACTTTTATTTCTTCTGTTTTCAAATTCATCATTTTTTTATCCACTCGTCATTTTTTGCACTTAGCAATGCTTTAAAAATTTCAATGTCCTCTACTGTTGTGATTTTTATGTTTTTTTCTGAACCTTTGGAAAAATAAGTGGTATAACCATATTTCTGCATCAACAAACATGATGCTGCCATATTGATAACCCCATCTTCAATCGCTTGATTATGAACAGTCCATAATTCATCAAATCTGTACGAATGAGGCGTTTGAGTTCTCCAAAGTTCTTCTCTATTCAGTGCTACATTAGATTCTTCTCCATCTTTTGACACAAATACAACTTCAGTAGTCGGAATCACTGTAACAGCGGACCCAAACAATTTTTGTTTTACAAGATTATCTGTAATAACATCCTGTGGCAACATAGGTCTATTACCATCATGAATTATTACTACAATATCTTTTGTTTCTTCATTATCTTCTTTAATTGCCTTCAATCCATTATAAATAGATTCCTGACCTGTTGCGCCACCTGTAACAATTCTCTTGAGTTTTGTAATATTAAACTGCTTTGCATATGCTTCAAGTACAGCACTCCATCCATCAAGACATGAAACATATATTTCATCAATACTTGGATGCTGTTGAAATGCTTCAAGTGTATATATGAGAATTGGCTTATTTTCAACTGTTAAGAATTGTTTTGGAAGATCTTGGTGTGCTCTACTTCCAATACCACCTGCTGTTAAAACTGCAACATTCATTTTGTTTTCTCCTATACATTCTCTTATAAAATGTCAAAATATCATCTACGTTTTTCAAGGTACCATTTATATGACTTATCAGTATCTAGAATCAATCCGCCATGTTCACTATTTGTATTAACAGGTTTCATATAATCATTGCCATATAACATTCTCAGATTACGATCGTAGTTTACAAAAACAGGAATTTTGAGAAATTCAAAATCAACTTCTTTCAAATTGTCAAAATCTGACCGAAATCGTCTAATCCGATTAAGTGATAATGGCATACACAAATCTGCTACATATTTAGAATCATCGATAGTGTCATACTTTGTAATTTCATTTATAAATTGATTGTATATTGGTACATAAGAATCTTTTAACAACTTATGCTTAAAATGCCGCAATACTTTTTTTAGATTAAAATGTCTTTTTCCCGACTCATCAATCCATGGCTTAAAGCAAAAGAAATCATCTGAATCCAATGTTTCTCTGTATTTTGTAAGTAATTTCATTCTTTTTAAATCTTGTTCAGCTAGCTTTTCCTCAGAATCTATAACTGTATCAAATGGAAATATATCAATAAAGATTCCCTGATTAAAGTTATTGTTTCTTTGATGTTCGTATTCATTTTTAATAATACCTGTTGTATCTGAATTTCTTAACTGTGCATGTCCTCTAGCTGATCCTTTATCAGTTTCTTCTGTCTGCCAGAAATACGGTTTTTTAAATTCCGCTGGTGCAACTTCATTTAGTTTTTCAAAATCCTTTCTAAGCATAGCGATATCCAGGTCATCATCCCAAGGAATAAATCCTTGATGCCTAATTGCACCGAGTAATGTTCCTCCATCTGCACAATATTTTAAATCATATTTATTGCAAACACGTTTGAATTCTTTCAGCAAATCCAATTCCACTGCCCAAACTTCTTTCATCTTTCGTGTAACAGTATATCCACACCGAACTTCTTCCTCAAGAAATCCCTTCGGTAATTCTATGTTCAAATCAACCATTTTAATTAGTCATTCCCTTCTTTTTATCGTTCTAAATGCGTCATATATGACTTTATCCTTGAGTACAATTAACATGATTCCATATATCACTGCACCTAGCACGACCTGAACCATGGAAATTATTATATTTCCCTGATATCCTTTTCCCAAAAACAACACTCCCAAAAACATCACAAAACCAGCAATCAGTTTTTTATAAAGAGCATTCCATATCTGGTGCCAGTTTATAAATTCTTTGCTCATGTGAACATAAACAACGCTAATTACACATTCAGCAGCAAGGCTAGCAATTGTAGCACCGTTTGCACCAAATTTATGTATCAATATTAAATTCAATATAAAATTTGTTATAGCACCTACAATAATTCCTTTAGAGCTCCTAGCACGTTGCCCCGAAGGGGTTAAATATTGAGATCCCATGATGTTACTGATACAAATCACCAATGGTAATGGACTCATAAGGTACAAAAGCATAACTACAGGCTTGTAACCATTACCAAAAAACCAAGGAACAAAATTTTCTGCTACTCCCCAAATTCCAAACATAAATGGCACTGCAAGTGCAAAAAGGAATTCAAAACTCTTATCAATTTTTTCCTTAATTTCATCAGTCTTTCCCTCTGCAAAAAGATAAGACTGTCTCGAAACCATTACCGTATTCAACGAAAAAAGCAGACTCTCTACCATACGAATAATTTTCGTTGCCTGTTCATAATATCCATTCAGTTCTTCTGAATTTGTAATTGCACCAATCATTGTTTTATCCAGAACAGTGTATACCGATGTCGCAATAGTAGGTATAAAGTATAAGAAAGTCTGTTTTAAATGCACTTTAAATGGGTGAAGTGTCTTAAAATCTACTTTGGACAACAATTTTGGCAGATAAGTCCACATCGAAATATTACCGATTAATCCTGTTGCCGCCATAATACATACATATAAAAGGATATCTGTCTCCTTTTTTTACAAATAGAAAAAAGTAATGCAATTCCTGTAATCTTTACCACTGTATTTCGAATAACAATATACTTGAACTTTTCAAACCCACCAAAATACCAAGATATATCAAAGGCAACCGCTAAAACTGATAATGTTAGCACGCCATAAAC
>ENA-OPZZ01001080-OPZZ01001080.1-human-gut-metagenome-genome-assembly--contig:-NODE-1080-length-18647-cov-2.853564_pt1 | contig 18647 bp, 16 predicted proteins | sample MGYA00242487_ERZ504511 | MGnify/ENA primary metagenome ERZ504511 (study PRJEB26092, sample SAMD00036241) | human gut metagenome | host: Homo sapiens | study: EMG produced TPA metagenomics assembly of... | reverse complement strand
ATTTGCGGCTCATCTTTCGATACGCCTTTTGATCTCGTCGTCGCTTGCCGAACGGTCGACGCCAGCACTCGTAATAGTCCGTCACGATTATTCTTTCTCCCTGTTCGGTTCTGCGTGTCATTGTGCCATAAGGCGGGGTCAGTCGGCCGGCTGACCTTCATCGTGGGCGAGGAACGCCGTCAGATATCTGGCGACCGCCCTCACGGCGGCCATGGTCGCCACGTAGTCCATATGCGTCGGCCCGATCGATCCGACGAATGCGACCGGTTCGCCCGCCTGCTGCGTATCATCACCGCTTTGATTTTCCGTCTGTGATGATGCGGCCGCATGCGTCGCGCCGTCCGTGGCGGCCGCGGAGGTACGCCCGTAGCCACTGGTTACCACTGAGGCGTGCAGCAAACCGGGCGTGTGCGTTTCGGAACCGATCGCCACTCCGACGCCGTCGGATTGCGTGGTTTCGCTCAGCGAGCTCATCAACTTCATGAGCACCACCTGCTCCTCCAACGCGTCGAACAGCGGGGCCAGGTCGGCCATCGTGCGTTGATGCGCAAGCCGTGAAGTGCCCGCCATGTACAATTCGCTCGCGCGTTCGTCATCCGCCATGCCATCAAAGGCCTGCGCAAGCGTTTCCGCAAGCGTGCTGATCGCATGGTATTCCTTGCGCGCTCCCATCTGTCGTACGCAATCGGCCGTGCGGGTCAGCGAAACGCCGGAGCATTGCGTGTTGATCTCGTTGGTCAGATGAGTGAGCGTCGTCACGTCCGGCAATTTCGTGACGTTGAGGATATGCTGCGCGACACGGCCGGTATCGGTGATCACTACGGCAAGTAGCGTATTAATGGACACTGGCACGATTTCGATATGCCGCAATGTCGACTTCGACAGTGACGGCGCGGCCACGACGGCGACCTGTCCGGTGATCTGCGCCAGCAGCCGGGCGGCCCGCTGCAGCGTGTCCTGCAGATTGACCGATCCGGACAGAAAGCTGTTGATGCCGCGGCGCTGGGCCTCCGATAGCGGAACGACCGTCGCCAAACGGTCGACGAAGTAACGGTACCCTTTTTCGGTCGGCACCCTGCCGGCCGAAGTGTGCGGCTGAATAAGATAGCCTTCATCTTCCAAGGCCGCCATGTCGTTGCGCACGGTGGCGGAGCTGACGCCGAGGTCATGATCCCGGGTCAGTGTGGTGGAACCCACCGGTTCCTGAGAACGGATGTAATCCTCGACCACGGCACGCAACACCAGCATGCGTCTTGATTGCGCCATGCGCGCCTCCTTATATATGCATACATATTCATATCAGTCACGGTTCACTCAGGGCGTACCCCGACGGTCGGTTCGCCACGCCGCGACACGCGGGAACCCAGAAATATTGCCTCTTTCTTGGCTCCGCCACGTGCAGGTGGCGCACTTCACCTTAGAACATTGTATTAGCACTCCTTAGGCTTGAGTGCTAATGCGTTCGTTTGCAGCGTAGCAATGTTCACTGTGAACGCTAACAGAACACAAACTACCAAAACACGCCAAAATTGCACCGCAACGTCGCAAACCGACGCTAGCATGGTAATCGCAATGTGAGGGCGTCAAGCGCCCGGCACAAGCCGGATACGCGGCCCGACCAATTGGAAGGAAAGTAATCCATGACCGAATTCAAGGAGACCGAGCTGGACGAGCGCGCCATCAAGATGGCGAAGGTCCTTTCGGCTGACGCGGTTGAGAAGGCAGGCTCCGGCCACCCCGGCTCCCCCGTCTCCCTGGCGCCCGTCGCCTACACGCTGTACCAGCACTTCATCAAGCACGATCCGAATGATCCCAACTGGGAAGGCCGCGATCGCTTCATCCTTTCCGGTGGCCATGCCTCCCTCACCCAGTACGTCCAGCTGTACTTCTCCGGCTACGGCGTGACCCTGGACGACCTTAAGAACTTCCGTGGCGGCGCTGCCACCCGCACCCCGGGCCACCCGGAGTACGGCCTGACCCCGGGCATCGAAAATGACCACCGGCCCTCTGGGCCAGGGCTTCGCCTCCGCCATCGGCTTGCCTACGGCGAGCGTTTCCAGCGCGGTCTGCTTGACCCGGAGACCCCGAAGGAAGATTCCCCGTTCTACCACAAGATTTGGGCCATCTGTGGTGAAGGCGACATCGAGGAGGGCATCTCCGGCGAGGCCGCTTCCCTGGCCGCCAACCAGAAGCTCGGCAACCTGACCGTGATCTTCGACGCCAACCGCATCCAGATCGAAGGCGACACCAACCTGGTGCTGGCCGAGGACGTGCTCAAGCGCTTCCAGGCCTACGGCTGGTACACCGACGAGTTCAGCTTCATCCAGCCCGACGGCTCCTACAAGGAGGACATCGAGGGTCTGGCCGACGTCATCGCCAAGGCCGAAGCCGCCGCCCCGGACCAGCCGAAGCTCATCAAGGTCCACTCCCTGATCGCCTGGCCGACCCCGGGCAAGACCAACGACCCGTCCTCCCACGGCTCCAAGCTGGGCGCCGAGGCCGTCGCCGGCCTCAAGAAACTCCTCGGCTACGATCCGGAGGAGTCCTTCCACGTCGACGAAGAAGCCCTGGCCCACGCCCGCAAGGTCGCCGATCGCGGCCTGGAGGCCCACAAGGCCTGGGACGAGAAGTTCGACGCCTGGCGCAAGGCCAACCCGGACAAGGCCGCCCTGTACGACCGTCTGAAGGCCGGCGAACTGCCGGAAGGCTTCGACAAGGCCCTTGACGACCTTGAGGCCACCTTCGAAGTCGGCAAGGGTGTCGCCACTCGTGGCGCCTCCGGCTCCGTGCTCAACGCCATCGCCGCCGTCATGCCGGAACTCTGGGGCGGCTCCGCCGACCTCGGTGGCTCCAACAAGACCGACCTCAAGGGCGCTGCCACCTTCGCCCCGGCCGAGTGCGCCACCAAGCAGTGGCCGAACTGCAACGAGTTCGGTCGCCAGCTGCACTTCGGCGTGCGCGAGTTCACCATGGGCTGCATCACCAACGGCATCCTGCTGGGTTCCCACACCCGCTCCGTTCGGCGGCACCTTCTTCATGTTCTCCGACTACGAGCGTTCCGCCGTTCGTCTGGCCGCCCTCATGCAGATCCCGAACCTGTACATCTGGTCCCACGACTCCGTCGCCGTCGGCGAGGACGGCCCGACCCACCAGCCGGTTGAGCACCTTGCTTCCTTCCGCGCGATTCCTCAGCTTGAGGTCATTCGCCCGGCCGACGCCTTCGAGACCGCCGAGGCTTACCGTTACTTCTTCGAGAAGAAGAACACCCTGCCTGGCGCCATGGTTCTGACCCGTCAGGGTGTCCCGGTTCTTGCCGAGACCGCCGCCAAGGCCAAGGACGGTGTCAAGAAGGGCGCTTACGTTCTGGTCGACACCGAGGGCACTCCGGACGTCATCCTCATGGCTTCCGGTTCCGAGGTCCAGTGGGCTGTGGCTGCCGCCAAGACCCTGGCCGGCGAGGGCGTCAAGGCTCGCGTCGTGTCCGTGCCGTCCATGGAATGGTTCGAGGAGCAGGACGCCGAGTACAAGGAGGCCGTGCTTCCGGCCGCTGTCAAGGCTCGTGTCTCCGTCGAGGCCGGCGTTGCCATGCCGTGGTACAAGTACCTCGGCTCCTACGGCAAGCCCGTCTCCATCGAGCAGTTCGGCCTGCAGGGCGACGGCGCTCAGAACATGATCGACCTCGGCATCACCGCCGAGCACGTGGTGGAAGCCGCCAAGGCCTCCATCGCCGAAGTCGAAGCCGCCAAGTGAGTCCCCTAGCCTCCCTCTGACGAGGGAGGCTTGTACTCAAGACTCCACCTGATCGGCCCTCTCGTTAGAGGGGGTCTACTTAAAGATTTGTTCCAATACGGAATATAAGGAGAAAAATAAATGACTGAAGCAACTCAGCGTACGTCTGACAACGGCGTTTCCATCTGGCTGGACGACCTGTCCCGCTCCCGCATCGAGTCCGGCTCCCTGCAGGACCTCATCGCCAACAAGAACGTCGTCGGTGTGACCACCAACCCGTCCATCTTCCAGAAGGCCCTGAGCCAGGTCGGCCCGTACGACGCTCAGCTCAAGGAGCTCGGCAAGGTTGACGTTGAGACCGCTGTCCGCGAGCTCACCACCACCGACGTGCGCAACGCCACCGACATCTTCCGCGAGATCGCTGAGGCTACCGACTTCGTCGACGGCCGCGTCTCCATCGAGGTCGACCCGCGTCTGGCCCACGACACCGAGAACACCGCCAAGCAGGCTGTGGAACTCTGGGAGAAGGTCAACCGCCCGAACGCCATGATCAAGATCCCGGCAACCCTCGAAGGCCTGCCGGCCATCACTGCCACCCTGGCCAAGGGTATCTCCGTGAACGTCACCCTGATCTTCTCGCTCGAGCGCTACGAGCAGGTCATCGACGCTTACATCGAGGGCATCGCTCAGGCTGCCGCCAACGGCCACGACCTGAAGCACATCGGCTCCGTCGCTTCCTTCTTCGTGTCCCGCGTGGACACCGCCGTCGACAACAAGCTTGAGGAGATCGGCTCCGATGAGGCCAAGGCTCTCGAGGGCAAGGCCGCTATCGCCAACGCTCGCCTCGCTTACGAGCTGTTCGAGAACAAGTTCGCCAACGATCCGCGTTGGGCTGCTCTCGAAGCCAAGGGCGCCAAGAAGCAGCGTCCGCTGTGGGCCTCCACCGGCACTAAGAACCCGGCCTATTCCGATTGCGTCTACGTTGACGAGCTCGTTGCCCCGCTCATCGTGAACACCATGCCGGAGAAGACCCTGAACGCTCTCGCCGATCACGGCAACGGCGCTCCGACCATCAAGGGTACCTACGAAGAGTCCCACGCCATCATGGCCAAGCTCGCTGAGCTGGGCATCGACTTCAAGGCTGTCACCGACAAGCTGGAAGCCGACGGCGTCGCTTCCTTCATCAAGTCCTGGGATTCCGTCCTTACTGACGTCCAGGCTGGCATCGACCGCGTCAACGGCTGAGCTTCTTGCTTAAGTGTTAGCGATCTAAGCTAAGGATCCCCCCCCCCTGCCAGAATTCTGGCAGGGGGTTTTGCTATTGCTCTACATGTTTTCAGCTTATTCCGGTACGAGGCGTAAAACCAGTGTCCTGGCGGATCGTTTGAATCGCCTGCGTTTTGCGCCCTTCAAAAGTTGGATTGTCAAGCGTCACCACACGGTCGGCATACGGTGACTCCTGAATGACGCGTACCAAAGTCTCATGGAACCGATACCGATCCGAAGCCCACCGCATTGCACGGAACCCATCATCCACATATTCGGTGATCGGAGGAATCAGCAACACCAGATCAGGCTGCTCCTGTTCAATCACCATATCGAATGTCGGCTTGCAGCTTGGCGTTCTCATCGGCCGGCAGATAGCGTTCCGCATAGACACGCGTAACCATGGCATCAGTATCAAGAAAAAACGATGCCATGATTGGCATGCGATGCTATTGCATGCTCGTTCTGAGAGAACTTGGAAAGAATCAGCCGCTCGTAATCGAAAGCGGCAAGTTCATCATCGTCAACATTGCAGGCTTCCTCAAATTCACGGGCATACTCGACCGCGATCGGAGCGTCATACAATTTCGACAAGCGTGTCACCAATGTGGTTTTGCCGACGGAAGCCGACCCAACAACCAATATGATCGTTGTGAACTCGCGACGGAACGATTGATTGATCAGCGGCCACCATTTGCGATTATGCTCTTCCGTGCAAATACTTGATTGCAGATCATCCGATACGGCCATAGTGCTGCTCTTGTGGAACCAGACCCATGCGCCGTAAAAACCGTTGGCCAACATGACCACCTGAAGAACGAACATCGACATGGTGCCAGGACCTCCGGCGGAAAGCTGGTTGAACCAGATAACCACCTTGATCACGTCAAGAATAATCCATGCGACCCACTGGCTGCGGTAGCCGTATGTCATGAGAATCTGTCCGACGACACCAAGCGGCAGCAGCGTGCCGTCAAGCCAAACCTGTACACCGCCAGTATGGCTCGACACGAATACCACAATCAGATAGATCACGATGGTTGCGATGACGGCGAGAATGCCTTGCCACCATGTGAACATGCGGGCATTGACTTCCTCATACTCGTTTTTTCCTGACGATCAAGCTGGCGCTGCCACACCCATACGCCGACGAACTGCATGGTGACGTAGAAGATCTGAGAGAAGATGTCTCCGACGAGATGGTTCATGATGGCAACGATCAGCCAAGTGGCGCAACCGATGAAGCCCCACAGATAGTTGGTCAGTCGCCCACGGTCGACGAGAATGAGATTGAACACGATGCATAGGCCGGAAATCAGACCAATTCAACCTGCCGCGGAAAATCTTTGGATACGAAGAATGACACCAACTGCGCCAACAGCATGACCGCGATCAGGACAAACTCCCCCGGCTTGAAGTCAGTCAGCTCGCGGAACACACGCTTCGGATTGACGACGTTGCCGATTCCTTTGAGCAAATCGTTCACAATATCCCCTTTCACAATGAAACGATGGCTCGGCCCTAAGGCCGGAGCCATCGTAACCCTACTTATGGTCAGTATAACTATAAGTATTTGGGGACGGAGTGTCGCGATGCTGCGCGTACTTCACACCATGAAAGCCCTTCAAGCAATCAAGGTCATCATGCCTGATGATATGTGCTCAAGAAATCACCGATCTCACTTACGGTTTCCTTTAACATCGTGATACGTGGCAGATATACCACCCTGAAATGATCCGGATTCTGCCAGTTGAATGCACCGCCATGACTGATCAGAATATGCTTGTCATGCAGCAGATCCAACGCAAACTGCTCGTCGGAGTGAATATTGAACTTCTTGACGTTCAGCTTCGGGAAGATATAGAACGCCGCTTTCGGCTTAACTGCGGTAACGCCGGGAATTTCATTGAGCATCTGATAGACCAGTTCGCGCTGCTCGTACACACGGCCACCTGGCTTGATGTAATCCTTGACGCTCTGATGCCCGCCCAAAGCGGTCTGTACCACCGACTGAGCTGGGACATTCGAGCACATACGCATGTTCGCCAGCATGTTCAAGCCCTCGATGTAATCCTTCGCAATACGCTTGTTGCCGGAAAGTATCATCCATCCAATGCGATATCCGGCAATCATATGCGACTTCGACAGACCGGAGAACGTTACACAGAACAGGTCCGGAGCCAGCGATGCGATAGAAATATGCTCCAGTCCATCCATGACCAAACGATCGTAAATCTCATCGGAGAAAATAATGAGCTGATGTTCTCGGGCAATGTCGACGATTTGTTGCAGCAGTTCCTTTGGATAAAGCGCTCCGGTCGGATTATTTGGATTGATGATGACAATTGCCTTGGTCTTATCCGTGATTTTAGAGCGGATATCGTCGATATCGGGATACCATTCGGATCCCTCATCACAGATGTAATGCACGGCGGTACCGCCAGCCAAATTCACGCAGGCGGTCCACAGAGGATAGTCCGGCGAAGGCACCAGCACCTCGTCGCCATCATCCAGCAACGCGGACAGCGACAGGTTGATGAGCTCGCTGACGCCATTGCCGGTGAAGATATCATCGATGGAGACGTTCGGAATATTCTTGAGCTGTGCATACTGCATGATGGCTTTGCGTGCCGAGAACAGACCCTTGGACGGTGAATATCCTTCGGTTTCAGGGAGCTGTTGCGCCATATCATACACGACTTCATCCGGAGTCCGGAATCCGAATGGCGCAGGATTGCCGATATTGAGTTTCAGAATATGCGTTCCCGCGGCTTCCATGCGTGCTGCCTCGTCCGCCACCGGACCACGAACGTCGTAGAGCACATTGTCGAGCTTATGAGATTTCGTAAAGGTGCGCATAGTCTTTCCTTCTGTTGATTGCGCTGATGCAGGATTGCTATCATGTTGGGCTTCATCAGACTTGATTGCGGGCAAGGTGGCGACGTTCTGCTCCATGGGAACGTCCTTTCCCATCAGCCAGTCCTCATTGACCTGCAGAAAAGCCGCAAGAAAATGGGCGATATCGGCACGCGGCACGGTTTTGCCGCTCACGTACTGACTCATATGACTTTTGCCAAGTTTGATATTGAACTTCTCAGCAGCATGCACAAAGTCAATTTGTTTGACATTGCGGAACGCCATAGCGACGTTCAACCGGTTGGAGAACGATTCCGCCATACTAGTCCTTTCAGTTCAATTTTCATCAAGCGCTAGTTCAAATCCTAACACAAACCAACTAACGAAATTACGGAAGTTCAATATCAAATGTAACTATTTCGCATCCTTTTGCGACAAAAGTTCAATTCACGAAGTTCAACTCATGTAACTCTTGAATATCACGAGACATCACAGCAGATTATCTTCAATCCACTGCGCCACACCGTCATCATTATTAGATGGACAGATTTCATCTGCGATGTTCAACACATCCGGATTGGCGTTCGCCACCGCCACTCCCCTGCCGGATTTACGTAGCATGGCAATGTCGACCAAATCGTCACCGAATGAGACGGTATTGCTCATCGGCGTCTCAAAATGTTCTGCCAGCAAATCCAACGCATGCTCCTTGTTGGCTTGAGGATTCATCAACATCCACAGCGATCCCTCAGAGATATGTACGTCAAAATCGTTGGGCACAAGAGAACCGACCTGATTCCGCTGCTCATCGTTAGGGAAGATAATGAGCTTATCGGCGATGCCTTCAGGAACATCGTCGAAGTCAGTGTATCGCCAGGTCTGTGTTTTCCAATATTTCGTAACATCGAAATTGGTGTATCTCACATCATCCATGACAATGCCGACTTCCATACCGGGCAGTTCATTCAACAGATTCTTGCAGACTTCGCATGCTCGCTGTGAGGAGAATCCGATTTTCTTGAGATGGCCGTCTTCCGGCAGCATCGGCGAAGTGAGCATTTCATAATTTGATGAGGCTGGATTGAAATCGATCAATGCTCCATTGAGATAGGCAACGGCATCAACCGGCAGTTTTTCCACGAACGAAAAGCCTGTGCTGACCGGACGTGCCGTTTCCACAACGAAGGTCACGCCATTATCGTGCATGCGGTTAATCACATCGATGGAACGTTGTGTAAGAAAACGTTCCTCGAACGTTTCGCCATCATGCAGCAAAGTACCGTCCAAATCCGCGACGACCATCGTGGTTTCTTGGGTTTTCTCGATTTTCAAAGACGTCAAATCAATCCTTAGCTCGTATGTTGTAGACAATACTACGATAAAAAACACTTCGGCCCATGACTGTAATCCAGTCATGGGCCGAAGCAAAAAGCCAATCAGATGAGATCGAACTTCGTCATCAGACCGAGGGCAATGATGATGGCAACCCACAGCACCGCGATGATGACGGTCCAACGATTCAGGTTCTTTTCCGCGACACCGGAAGAACCCGCATTCTGGGTGAGACCGCCGCCGAACATATCGGACAGACCGCCGCCCTTACCCTTGTGCATCAGAATCAACAGGGTGAGCAAGAGGCTGAAAATAACAAGAATAATCTGCAGCACAAGCTTGACGATGGCCATAGCGGACACGAGTGAACCTCCAGTTCGTAAACACTGCTGTTAACAATAGCGCAAGGTATTGAGAAAATCGAATAATGACCACACCTTGAAAGGCCAACTCGATAAAAACATTACTCCGCGAGCATCATACTGTCGCATTCATGGTGAGCTGGCAGATTCTGGTGAGCTCATCCACGTTCAGCGCGGCACCGCCGATAAGGAATCCATCCACATCGGGCTCGCCAATCAATTCTTCGGCGTTCTTTGAGGAGACGGAGCCACCATACAGAATGCGCACGGACTCTCCTACATGCGTGCCGAAAGTTTCAGCCAAATCATCCCGAATCGCCTTGGCCGCGTCCTGAGCGGATTGTGGAGTGGCCACCATTCCGGAGCCAATGGCCCATATCGGCTCATACGCCACAATCAGACGCGACGCTTCCTCGTCGGAAAGATCGCGTGTGACGTCATGCACCTGCCCCAACGGCGAAATCAAGCTCAATGCCTTTGCGACGTTCCTCGTAGCTTTCGCCGACGCAAAGAATCGGCTGCATTTTGGACCGCCAAGACAGCGCGTACCTGATCCACGATGTTCGCATCATCTTCCGGATGGTACTTTCGTCGTTCGGAATGTCCGACAATCACAATACGAACAGCCGAGGTGGGCGATCATATCGGCAGACACATCTCCAGTGAACGCGCCCTGCGATGTTACGGAAACAGCCTGTGCGCCGTAGTGAATCTTCAAATTGTCGGATTCGACCAACACCTGCACGCTGCGTAACGATGTGAAGGACGGCATCAATGCGATTTCACAATGGCGGTAGTCGAAATGGATGTCACGAAGTTTCCATGCGAGCTGCTGAACGAAATAGGTGGCTTCAAGATGGTCGAAGTTCATCTTCCAATTGCCGGCGACCAGTGGAATTCGTTGCGATGCCATGTGTTTGCCTGCCTCCGTTCTTATTTCATTCAGTGTTCGTACGCCGTGGTTTCGGGTTAGTGAAAACAAGAGGTGCTCCCCCACCTTTTTGTTGATAAGGGAGCACCTCCGGTTATGCGTTAAGCAATCAGTCGAGCACCTTCAGGCCCGGCAGTTCCTTACCCTCGAGGAACTCGAGGGAGGCACCGCCACCGGTGGAGATGTGCGAGAAGCCATCCTCCGGGAAGCCGAGGTTACGCACTGCGGAAGCGGAATCACCGCCGCCGACGATGGTGAACGCACCAGCTGCGGTAGCGTCGACCAGACCCTGGGCCACGGCCTCGGTGCCGGCAGCGAAAGCCGGAACCTCGAACACGCCCATCGGGCCGTTCCAAACGACGGTCTTGGAATCCACGATCTTGTCGTGGAAGAGCTTCTGGGACTCCGGGCCGATGTCCAGACCCATCTTGTCAGCCGGAATGGCGTCGGCAGCCACGACTTCCGGAGCGATGTCCTCATCGGACTTCGGGAAGACCGGGTTCACCACGATATCGGTCGGCAACACGAGTTCGACGCCGTTCTGCTCAGCGCGCTCGATGTAGCCCTTGACGGTCTCGACCTGATCCTCTTCCAGCAGGGAGGTGCCGACCTCGAGGCCCTTGGCCTTGAGGAAGGTGTAAACCATGCCGCCGCCAATGACCAGACGGTTGGCCTTGTCGAGCAGGTTTTCGATCACACCGAGCTTGTCGGAGACCTTGGAACCGCCGAGCACGACGGTCAGCGGGCGTTCCGGCTCAACGGTAGCGCGGGACAGAGCCTTGACTTCCTTCTCGACCAGCAGGCCGGCAGCAGCCGGAAGATCGGCAGCAACGTCGTAATTGGAGCCCTGTGCGCGGTGCACGACGCCGAAGCCATCGGATACGAACGCTTCGCCGAGCGCAGCAATCTTCTTGGCATAAGCGGCGCGCTCCTCCGGATCCTTGCTGGTTTCTTCCGGGTTGTAACGCACGTTCTGCAGCAGAACGACATCGCCGTCGCCCATTGCGGCGACCTTGGCCTGGGCATCCTCACCATAGGTGTCTTCAGCCAGCGGGACCTCGATGCCGAGCAGCTCGCCGAGACGAGCAGCGACCGGGGCAAGGGACAGTTCCGGAACGACCTTGCCCTTCGGACGGCCGAGGTGAGCCATCAGAATGACCTTCGCGCCTTCTTCGCGCAGGGCCTTAATGGTCGGCAGAGCGGCCTTGATACGACCGTCATCGGTGATCGTGGTGCCGTCCAGCGGAACGTTGAAATCGGCGCGAACGAGAACGCGCTTGCCCTTGAGATCTCCAAGATCCTTGAGTGTCTTCATGTATATCCTTTCCTAGCCGCTTGTAAGCGTGGAATGGCCATATTGCCATTTACGAATAATACAGCCCAAATCGAACAAAAACACCATACTGTTCGAAAACAGGCATGGTGTTTTGCATAAAAGATTCAATCAAGCCGACTGGCGGCGCGCCTTTTCGGTTTTCTCGGCGAGCTGCAGAAGTCGACGGATGCGGCCCGCGATGGCATCCTTGGTGATTGGTGGATCGGCCAAACGTCCCAGCTGTTCCAGCGACGCATCAGCATGGTCGAGACGAAGCTGGCCGGCCGATTTGAGGTTGTCTGGAATGTCATCTCCAAGAATCTCAAACGCCTGACGAACCTTGTCGCATGCTTCCGCAGCCGCCTTGGCGCTGCGACGCATGTTGGCGTCGTCGAAGTTGGCCAGACGGTTGGCTTTGCCCCGAGCTTCGCCGTCGGAACGCTTTCCGGTCCACTCGCGTGCGGAGCGCGGCGCACCCATAAGAATGAGCATACGTTCGATGGCGTCGGGATCGCGCAGGGTGACGCGTTCGGAGCTGCGTAGCTTACGCGGCTTGGCGGTGATGCCCAGACGCCGTGCGGTGGAGACCAGTGCCAGAGCGGCCTCATGGTTCGGGCACACGATTTCAAGATAGCTGGCCTTGCCTGGATCGGACAGACGTCCGTTGGCGAGGAACGCGCCGCGCCATGCGGACTTGATCTGCGCGATTTTGCCGTTGATGATATCGCTTGGAAGACCAAGCACCATGTTCTTGGTGTAACGGCTGTACAGGCCGGTCTGCAGCACGAGCGCCGTACTGCCCTTCGGCACGCGAATCACATAACGCTGCACGGTGCCGGTTGGCGTCTGCCTAGAGACAGGAGTAAGCGTGGCTTCATGACCATACAGGTTCTTGATGGTGTCCTGCAGCCAAGCAGCCGCATCTTGGGAGTCGAGCTGCACCTGCACGAGAATGTGGTGATCCACCGAGTGCAAACCATTGCCGAATCGAATCATCGCTGTCGCCTGCGCCTTTTTGGCGATCGGCAGTTCGTTATCGATTGCGGCCAGCTCGCTTTTGACGTCATCCAGAAGAGCCAAGAGCCAACCTCCTACCTTGCTGTTCTTCCCTAAATTTCAGGCGAGTCGCGGAATCATTCCGCACTGCCACGGCTTACTGTGATACCGAATATCTTGGACAATCACAGCCAGGTTTCTTTACATATGGACACTATTCTCTCATAATACGGTCATTTTTCCGCTGACCGCTTATCAAGCTCGCGTGCGGAAACGGAAACCGACAACCCCCTCGCACGCAGTCGCTTAGCCAAAGCCTCACTCATCGCGACAGAACGATGCTGGCCTCCGGTGCAACCAATCGCAATAGTCACATAATGCTTATCTTCCTGCGCATATCCTTCAATCGCAATCGAAAGCGCCTTTTCATACGAGTCGAGGAAGTCCGCGGCCCCTTCGCTGGAAAGTACGTAATCACTCACCTCTTTGTCGCGTCCGGTCAGCGAGCGAAGCCTGGGAACCCAAAATGGATTCGGCAGGAATCTCACGTCGGCCACAAAGTCGGCGTCGATGGGAATACCGTATTTGAAACCGAAACTGAAGATGTGCACGGAAACCGTGGTCGGACCGGATCCGAGCATGGCCTCATATAATTTCGTGGACAGCTGATGGATACTCAATGATGACGTGTCGATAACGATGTCCGCACGTTCTTTGAGATTCTCAAGCAGATCTCGTTCCTCGAGAATGCCGTCAATCAGTCGATTGCCCTGCTGCAACGGATGAGGCCTGCGTACGGATTCATATCGTTTGATCAGCACCTCGTTGCTGGCATCAAGGAACAGGATACGCGTTTTCACACCAAGATCGTCCAGATGGCTGAGCACCGCGGACAGGTCATCGAAATAGTCGCGGGAACGCACGTCGACAACAGCGGCGAGTTTGTGAATATTGGATCCCGTGGTCATCATGTCCACCAAGGGCACCAGCAGTTTTGGAGGCATGTTGTCAACCACATACCAACCCATGTCTTCAATGCTGTCGGCAGCATGCGAACGGCCCGCACCGCTCATGCCGGTGATCAGCAATACTTCAAAACCTTCAGCCGGCGAAGGGGCGCTGGCATGCGTGCCATTCGCCTGTACGTCGATGTCTTTCTGTGCCATCACAGAGCCTCCTCAAGCGCGATGCGCATGGCTTGTTCCAAACGCGCGGTGCAATCCTGATCAACCATACCGCTCGGCGGATCGTCATCCCAGATTCCCGTCATCAACCAGACCTGCACCATGGCCTGATACAACAGCATCTGCTCGCCGCCAATGGCGATTCCTCCCTGTTGGCGCCATGCCTGCATCAGCTTGGTAGGGCGTGGGTCATATACGACGTCGAGCAATGTTCCATGCATGCGCACACCTGGCATTCTCAATGATTCGGCAATACCGTCCGCAGCCAATCCGGGAATGGTGTTTATCGCCACATCAGCCTGGCGCAACGCTTCGATGGCGTGGTCCATGCCGACAATGCTGATCGGCTGTTCCGATGGCATATACCGTTCGGCAAGTGGCTTGAGATCGGCGTTCTTCTCAGGATGGCGAGCCACAACGATGACATGTCCGATCGCAGACATCTCCACGCATGCCGCTAACGCCGACGTTGCGGTGTTGCCGTTGCCGATGATCACGGCCGTTCCCGAACGGTCCGTCTTCGGCGTTATCGCACGTGTCTGATACGAGTGTTCGAAAGCGAGTTCGATGCCGCGTACGTCCGTGTTATATAGCCTGATGAAGGGGATGTTCGAATTGCCATTGACGCAGGTTTTGGTCCAATCAAACACCGCGGTATTGGCAACCATAAGCTCTTTGGCCCATGTATTGCACGGTGTTCCGTATGGCTGGATCGTTTTCTTCAATGGCATGGTCAGGCTGAGTCCCGACCAGGTCGGATCAAGCGATTCAAGAAAGCCCTCAAGATCAGGCTCGCCCACCTCATGCTTGTCGTACGACCAGTCGTCAAGATGCAACGCGTGATAAGCGGCATTGTGCAGCACCGGAGACAATGAATGTGCGATGGGCTTGCCCAGAACCGCGCACCGGTGGTTGACCTCGGTCATATTCCCTCCCTATATATTCACCGTCATCATGCTAGCAATCCGATTGTCTTTTTTCGCTACCCAATCTTATTCCATTTCATCTTTCGGACTATTCGACGAAATGGCATTTTCCGTCGACGGTTGCCCGTCGTGGGCGTGCAACGCTTGGTAAATGGCTGCGGCTTTGGCTTTTCCGACGCCTTTGACCTGCTCGAAATCCTCGACATCCGCCTCACGCATGGCACGAACCGAGCCGAAATGGCTCAGTAGGCGCTTCTGGTATGCCTCGCCGACGCCTGGAATATCGTCCAAGGCGGAACGCAACGCGCCTTTCCTTCTGGTCTGACGATGATAGGTGATGGCAAAACGATGCGATTCGTCGCGGACGCGTTGCAGTAGATACATGCCTTCGGATTGACGTTTGAGAATGATCGGATAGTCGTCATCCGGCACCCACACCTCTTCCAAACGTTTTGCCAATCCGCACACGGCCACGTCATCCACACCGCAATCCTCAAGCGCCTTCGCGGCCGCCATGACCTGCGGTTTGCCGCCATCGACCACCACCAGATTAGGCTTGTATGCGAAATGATGCCGATTGGTGTTCTGCTGGACAGTCGGTTCATGAGTCTGGTCACCATGCTCGGATGCCCGACGTTCATTATCCATGCTTTCGCCGGAGTCACCGGCGATATTGCCATGTTGGAATCGTCGCGTCAGCGTCTCGTACAATGCGCTCAAATCGTCGAGTGCACCCTGTCCGTCCGCTCCGCGAATGGCGAAACGACGATATTCGGACTTTTTGGCAATCGCGTCCTCGAATACCACCATGGAAGCGACCTGGAACGCTCCGCCGACGGTATTGGAAATGTCGTAGCATTCGATGCGCAATGGAGCCTGTTCAAGTCCCAAAGCCTTGGCAACATCATTCATGGCTGTGCTGCGGGCGCCCATATCGCTGATGCGACTCATCTTGCTGCGCTGCATTGCCTGCTTGGCATTATCGTTGGCACGGTCCAGAAGCTGTCTCTTATCCCCTCTGCTGGCCACGCGAATGCTCACGGCACCACCGCGCAATCCGCTAAGCCATGATTCAAGCTCTTCACGCCGGGCCGGCTCGATGGGAACAATCACCTCGCGCGGCACCGGAGAGATAGGAGCCAACAAATCCGCACGACCGGTCTGATCCTGCCGCTCGTTACGTTCCCTGGTAGCTTGCGCGCGTGCCACCGCATCGGTCGCCGTCACGATTTGCGTCGATCCGATGGCATTGCGTTGTTCGGTGACAACAGTCGACTGCGAAGCCCTAATCGTCTCCCCTGCGGTTTCCGAATACACCTGCACAATAAGGTCGGCAATCAGCTCCTCATCCGTCACATCCTCAACCCGTTCCACACTCCAATTGCGTTCACCTCGGATGGAACCGGCACGCACGTAAAACGCGTGCACGGAAGCTTCCAGCTCGTCCGAATCGACGCCGAAGAAATCCGCATCGACATCGGAATCGAACACCACGGCATTCTGCTCAACCACTGTGGATAGCATCTGGATCTGATCGCGCAACCGAGCCGCTTTCTCGAACTCCAACTCGTCGCTGGCCTCCTTCATTTCACGCGTGAGCTGTGCGATATACGATTTGCCGATGCGACCGGTTAATACGCCAATAAGCTGTTCGCACATCTTCCGGTGTTCCTCGACGCTGATACGTCCAATGCAAGGGGCCGAACATTTGCCGATGGACGCAAGCAAACATGGACGATGAGTGATTTCCGCCTTATGATAAACGTTCTGCGAACAGGTGCGCACAGGAAAAGTCTTGAGGAGACGGTCGAGACTGTGACGCAGATCCCATACTTTGGCGTACGGGCCGAAATATCTTGTATCGCGGCGTTTGCGGCTTCTGGTCACCCACACCCGCGGCACGCGTTCACCGGATGAGATCGCCAGATACGGATAGGTTTTGTCGTCGCGGAACACAACGTTGAATCGTGGGTCAAACTCTTTGATCCACGTGTATTCCAACGTCAATGACTCAAGTTCGGTACCAACGACCGTCCATTCCAGGTTGCGGGCCGTCAATACCATGGTTTGAGTGCGAGGATGCAGCTGATACAACGGTTGGAAATAATTGGTCAAACGGTTGCGCAGGTTTTTCGCCTTGCCTACGTAAATGACCCTGCCTTCACCATCTCGCCACTTGTATACGCCCGGCTGCGCCGGAATGTCGGATGTTTTCGGACGAAACAGGTCACGTGAATCCCCCAGCAGAGGCGCGCCGTTCTTGTTTACGTCTTTGCCGGGAGAATCATCACCACCGACACTGAAACCGTCGCCGTTCAACTGTTCGGCGGTTTTGCGCCAAACCTCCTGGCTGTGCCGCTCGATGGGTGCGCTCACAGCATGCCCTTAAGGAACTTGCCGGTCCAAGACTGTTCGCATTGAGCCACCTGTTCCGGCGTACCTTCGGTAACGATGGTGCCGCCTCCGTCACCGCCTTCCGGCCCAAGGTCGATGATCCAATCGGCCGACTTGACCACATCGAGATTGTGTTCAATGACAATAACGGTATTGCCCTTATCCACCAATCCCTGCAAGACAAGCAGCAGTTTGCGCACATCTTCAAAATGCAAACCCGTGGTAGGTTCGTCAAGAATATACACGGTTTTGCCCGTAGACCTTCGCTGCAACTCGGTCGCAAGCTTCACACGCTGCGATTCGCCGCCGGAAAGCGTTGGAGCAGGCTGTCCGAGTCGGATATACCCAAGTCCGACCTGCACAAGCGTGTCGAGATAGCGGGAGATGGAGGGATACGCTTTGAAGAACTGGGCAGCCTCTTCGATCGGCATGCCAAGCACGTCGGCAACGGATTTGCCATTGTATTTCACCTCCAACGTTTCGCGGTTGTAGCGTTTGCCATGGCATTCCTCACAGTCCACATACACGTCCGGCAGGAAGTTCATTTCGATCTTCAAAGTGCCGTCGCCATGGCATGCTTCGCACCGGCCACCCTTGACATTGAACGAGAACCGCCCCGGACCGTATCCACGGACTTGCGCTTCAGGGGTTTTGGCGAACAGCGTGCGGATCTTATCCCATACTCCGGTATAGGTGGCCGGATTGGAACGTGGAGTGCGTCCGACGGATTCTGGTCAACGTGGATCACTTTGTCGCACTGGCCCACACCTTCCACACGGGTATGCTTGCCGGGCACGATGCGCGCACCGTTAAGTTTGTCGGCAAGCACCGGGTACAGAATCTGATTGACCAAAGTGGATTTACCGGAACCCGAAACACCCGTCACGCAAGTGAATACTCCCAGTGGGAAGTTGACCGTCAAATCCTTCAGATTGTTTTCGCGGGCTCCAACCACGCGCAACTGCTTGGTCTTACGTACTTTGCGACGGGACTGCGGGACCTCGATCTTTCGGCGGCCGGCAATGTAGTCGCCCGTAACCGAACGCGGAGCGTCAACGAGCTTTTTCGCGGGACCGGAATAGATCACTTCGCCGCCATGCTCGCCAGCTCCAGGTCCGATGTCAATAACCCAATCAGCGTTCTTGATAGTGTCTTCGTCATGCTCCACAACGATCAGCGTGTTGCCAAGATCGCGCAGATGATGCAGAGTGGTGATCAGCCGCTCATTGTCACGCTGGTGCAAGCCGATGGATGGTTCGTCGAGCACATACATCACGCCCACCAAACCGGAACCGATCTGGGTCGCCAAACGAATACGTTGCGCCTCGCCGCCAGACAAGGTTTTGGCGGCACGAG
>ENA-OPZZ01001079-OPZZ01001079.1-human-gut-metagenome-genome-assembly--contig:-NODE-1079-length-18648-cov-10.346580_pt1 | contig 18648 bp, 10 predicted proteins | sample MGYA00242487_ERZ504511 | MGnify/ENA primary metagenome ERZ504511 (study PRJEB26092, sample SAMD00036241) | human gut metagenome | host: Homo sapiens | study: EMG produced TPA metagenomics assembly of... | reverse complement strand
AAAGTACAGGAAGATCCATATACGTTGAGTTTTACAGAAAGTAAAGCAACGATAGAATTTACAGATGCAATAAGTGATGTGAAAGAAATTAAGATAGAAGTACTGAACACTGCAGGTAATCCGAACAATACTTTTATTTCCGGCAAAGAACTTTATGTATACAGGGATGACAATACAAAAATAGACAGTGGCAATATTTTGGCAAAAGCAGAGTGTTCCTCCCAGGGCGATGCAGCATTGAAGAATCTTGTGGATAACAATGAAGCTACAGGATACCATTCAAGCTGGGGCGGAAACGGCGGAACAGTTGCCGCAGATGAAGGATTTACTGAAATAGTACGTCCTGGAACGATGACTACTCCGACTGAACTGATTTCCAGAAACAATCTGTATATCAACCTTGCAGGCTCTGAAACGATCGGAAAGATTGCTTATCTGCCTCGTCAGGGATCGGGATCAGGAAATGGTGTTGCAAACGGAAGAATTACCGCTGCCAATATTTATATCTCCAATGCAGATGTTAATGACGTTTCTGCGATCACAGACTGGAAGCAGGTGGCAACAGCAGATTGGGAGAATAATTCTGATGAAAAAAATGTGACATTCTCGCCGGAAACAGCAAAACATATCCGTATCGAAGTAAAACATTCAGCAGGCGATCAGACAGATGCCTATATTAATGCCGCAGCGATTGATATTTATAAAGCAGAAGAAGTTGTTGCAGAAGATAAAGTCATCAGTAAACCTGTACTTACAGCAGTCGCACCTGTAACAGGGGAGAAACCTGCTGACGTAACTGCGACTGATCCGAAAGGATACACCGTTGCAACTGCATGGACAGATTCTGATGGCAACACAGTAACAAAATTTGAAGCCGGACAGAATTATACTTTAACAATCGCTCTGAAAGCAGAAGAAGGAAATATATTTGATGAAACTAGTATTCCGGAGAAAATCCAGGTTGGAGAGAAAGAAGTTGCTGTAAATACATCGGATGTAGTTATATCAGAGAAAGGAAAAACCATGACTCTGACTCTGGTTTTCAGCGTACCGGCAGAGACAACAAAACCATCCGATAAAGAGTACGGAAAACTGGAAGGGCTGACTGGTAAGGCCGACAGTGTTGAAACAAAAAGCGAAGATGGTGCAATAAATAATGCACTGGATGGCAATGTCAATACTTACTGGCATACAAACTGGAGCGATCCATCCAAACCAAAGGCAACTTATGCAGACGGAAAACTGACCGGTAATAATACATATACTATTACGCTGGCAAAAGCTACAACGGTGAAAGCATTTACTTACATACCGAGAAATCTTTATGATAATGCAGGAAATATTGCAAGTGGTGCGATTTCTGAATGCAAAGTTTTTGTATCCACAGACAACGGTACAAACTGGACTCCGGCAGGAAAGGCAGAAGGTGATACTGCATGGACTTATGTAAAGAAAGATGCAGAAGGTGCAGATCAGAACTTTGCTGAAAAAACATTAGAATTTGGCACAGAATACGCAGATGTCACAGATGTAAAAGTTGAAGTCATCAAGACAGCCGGTGCTGAGCCAAGTAAATACATTAACGCAGCAGAATTCGGCGTGATCGGTGAAAAGGATGCAGCTCCGTCAGAATCCGAGGCACGCAAAGCTCTTGCGGCAGCACTTGCAGATGCAGAAAAAGTAGAATCCGCTGATAAATATACCGAGGATTCTTACAAGACATTCAAAGAAGCCTGGGATGCAGCAAATGCTGTTACCGATGAGACAAAAGATGAGGATGTTCAGAAAATTGCAGATACACTGGCAAATGCGATCAAAGCACTGAAAAAAGCTGAAACACCGGCTCCGCCAGTTACCGAAGATTCTGTGATCACAGCACCGAGGCTTTCTTATACAGCACCGGTAGCCGGAGAAACTGCAGTAGTACCAAGCTATGTTGCAATGGAAGACCAGTCTGCGAAACCGGCTACACTGGAAGTGAAAGATGACGTTCCGACAACGGTCGTTGAAGATGGCGGCGTATTGGCATTCCAGGGAAGACTGACTGCACCGAACAACGGAGCAAACAATGATAAATTTGATGTATCCGGCGATACACCGATGGTTCTTCGCACAAAAGTAAAACTGAACAATAAAACTGATGAAGTTGTAAATATCCTTGGTAAGATGGATTCTCAGTATGGTATCCAGGTAGACGGTGCAAACGACCGCGTGATCCTGTACTGCTGCGATGCACAAGGTAAATGGCCGGAGGTACAGTATAAATATGATGCCGATACCTTCTGGGGAGAGTGGCATGATATCGCACTGGTATATACCGGAACAAATATGCAGCTTTATGTAGATGGAAAAGCTGGTGAAGCTACACCGGGAAGAGTAAATGCATCAGATGGATACCAGGTTGTATTTAAATCTTATGCATCCAGTATCTTTACAATCGGATACAATACTGAAAAGAGTACAAACCACGAGGCAGATGGAAACGGTGTTAAATACTCTACACTGGATCAGGTAGATGGTAAGATTGCAGATATCAAACTTTACAAAGGCACCGATTATTCAGAAGGTCTGACAAAATCTTATAATGAGATCAAGGCCGCTCTGGAAAAGGTGGCACCAGATGCTGATATTTCTGCAATTCCATACACAGCAGTGACAACATGGTCAGCAAACGGTATTGCTCTTGAAAAAGATGCCAAGTTTGCAGGAGAGACGGTATACACGGCAACAACCGTATACACGGCTCGTTCCGGATTCAAATTTACCGACATCAGCAAACCAAGCGTAGATGATGCAACCGTTACGATTGCGGCAGACGGAAAGACCATGACCGTTACCAAGACATTCCCGAAAACTGCAAAAATTGTTTGCTCCTGTGTAGTTGGCGAGATCACAGGTGTTGCAGATCAGACGATTGATCTTGGCGTAGCAGACAGCAAGACAGTAACACTGAGTGCAAAAGCACAGGTAACCGGTGACTGCAAGGTAGAAGGACATGACGGAACTGTAAACTATACCTACACAGTAACAGACGCAGGTACAACAGGTGCAACTGTAAAAGACAATGCAGTGACAGTGACAGCAGCAGGTACAGCAAAAGTAAAAGTAACGGCAACTCTGGCATCTGATGCAACCAAGACAAGCACAAAAGAGATCACACTGACTGTTACAACAAACAAAGCGTCTGCACAGGATAAGGCAGATCTGGCAGCAGCGATCAATGCTGTAAAGGATATAAAAGAGGCGGATTATACAGAAGAAAGCTACGCACCGCTGAAAACAGCTCTGGCAACGGCAGATACACTGTCAAAGGACGCAAATGCATCGAAATCAGACATCGCAGCAGCGATCCAGGCGATCAGCGATGCGAAGAAAGGTCTGAAGACCAAAGTTGCTGCTAAGAAAGAAGAACTGAACAGTCTGCTGACAGCTGTTTATGATGATCTGATGGCAAATGGTAACAAATATACAGTAGCATCTTATAATAATGCAGTGAAAGTATATAAAGCAGTGAAAGATGTTCCGGGCAAAGACGGAGTAACCGTAGCAGAACTTGAAAAGGCAATCAAAGATCTGAATGATGCAAAAGATGCTCTGGTACTTCAGGAAAAAGCTGATCTGGAAAAAGCAAAAGAAAACGCAGCCAACACACTGAAAGACGCAGCAGCGATTGCAGATGCAGGACAGAAAGATTATGAAGAAGCAAGCTGGAAAGTATTTGATGCAGCTTACAAGGCACTGAAAAATGCTCCGGCAGATGCAGATAAAGCAACCCTGGAAAGCCTGACACTGGCACTTAGAAATGCACAGGCAGCCCTGAAGAAGGCAGAGACTCCTGCAGTTGCTCTGGATGCACCGAAGGTAAAAGCAGCAAAAGCAAAAGTTACCAAAACAGGTGTTGTTGTAAATGTAACGGTAGAAGCAGTAAAAGATGCAGCATCTTACGTGTATACCGTGTAGTAAAGGGCAAGGCAACCAAGGTTGGTACAACCGCAGCAGGCAAAACGACCGTAAAAGATAAGAAAGCAGTCAAAGGTGCTTCTTACTACGCAGTGGCAGTTTTCCAAAGACGGCAAGGTTGTAAGCAAAGCCGGTGCAGCTGTAGCAGTGAAACTTGCAAAAGCTCCGAAGATCCAGAAAGCAACAGCAGGATCTAAGAACGCAAAACTGAGCTGGAAGAAAGTAAAAGGTGCAAAGGTTGTTGTATATCGTTCTACCAAGAAGAACAGCGGTTACAAAAAGTAGCTACTACCAGAAAGAACGCAACTTCTGTCACAAACAAGAAGGGGCTGAAGGCAGGTAAGACTTATTACTACAAGATTGCAACGATCAAAGGAAAACTGATCAGTGCAATGAGCAAAGCAAAAAGAGTTAAAATTAAAAAATAAGATTTTCAAAGCATGGAAAACTTATAATTAAATGAAAGAAGAGGGGCGGTACTTCGGTATCGTTCCTTTTTCTTTACCATTTTGGTATCTTAAAAAGACAGCACAGGAATGCTTCTGTATGTTTGATTTTGGAATCTTTGGAATTATTGTATCATGCAGAAAAAACGTGAAAATTCCAAAAAATAAAAAAGTTTAAAAAATTAAAAAAAGGTGTTGACATTTCCTGAAACATGGTATATTATTAAGGAGTCTTGAGGCAAGACAAAAAACAAAAGATAAGGTTCCATGGTCAAGCGGTTAAGACGTCGCCCTCTCACGGCGAAAAACAGGGGTTCGATTTCCCCTACGAACTGCTTTTAAACGGAGCCTGCATGGCTCCGTTTTTTTGCTGTGCTGAATTTTTTTTCTTCCTATCATAAACGCCAGTAAAAAAGCCCGGCAGTTTTCTGCCGGACTTTTCCTTTTTTCTGACAACTCTTTTATTCTGCGTAGATCTTAACCAGTTCTTTCAGCATTGCCATCGTCTTTTCCATCCCCTCAACGGTAATGTGCTCATACGGTCCATGGCATGCATATCCGCCGGTTCCGATGTTCGGGCACGGCAGACCCATGAAGCTTAAGCGTGCGCCGTCTGTGCCGCCGCGGATCGGAAGAACAATCGGCTCCATGCCGGCTCTTCTGGCTGCCTCTTCGGCATTCTCAATCAGATGGTAGCAAGGACGGATCTTCTCAGCCATGTTGCGGTACTGCTCTTTGATCTCCAGTTTTACCGTTCCCTCGCCGTATTTTTCATTCATTGCTTTTTCAATCCGGCGCAGATTCTCTTCTTTTGCTGCAAATTTCTCTGCATCGTGATCACGGATGATGTACTCGGACTCGGCATGTGCCACATCGCCGGACATACTGGTCAGATGATAGAAGCCTTCATATCCTTCGGTATTTCTCGGGGACTCTGCTTCCGGCAGAAGAGACTGGATCTCGCTTGCAACAGCGATTGCATTGATCATCGTGTCTTTTGCTCCGCCTGGGTGGATGTTAAATCCGGTCACCGTGAATTTCGCTCCGGCTGCATTGAAGTTTTCGAATTCGATTTCTCCCTCTGTGCCGCCGTCCACGGTATAGGCAAACTCCGCGTCAAAGCCTGGAACATCAAAAAAGTCAGGGCCTTCACCGATCTCCTCATCCGGTGTAAATCCGATGGAAATCGGACCGTGCGGGATTTCTCCGGCAAGAAGGGCTTCTGCCAGTGTCATAATCTCTGCCACGCCCGCCTTGTCGTCTGCACCGAGCACCGTTGTTCCATCGCTTGTGATCAGCGTTCTGCCGGCCAGGGATGGAAGATGCGGGAATACCGAAACCTCCAGTGTTCTTCCGCTGTCAGCCAGCTTCAGATCCTTTCCGTCATAATTTTCATGTACGATCGGATTTACCGCATGATCTGCAAAATCAGATACCGTATCCATGTGTGCGATAAATCCCAGTTTTGTCTTTCCTTCGTATCCTTTTGTTGCCGGAATTTTTCCATAGACGTAGCATTTATCCTCTACACGGACATCCGATACACCGAGCGCTTTCATTTCTTCTGCAAGCTGGTCTGCCAGGACTCTCTGACACTCGGAAGACGGATGGGTTCCGCTCTTCTCATTGCTCGGTGTCGGCACTTTAACATAATTCAGTAATCTTTCATATGCTTTCATTTTCTTCTTCTCCTTCTTATTTCATCAGCTTCTGGATGGTTTTACAGAGCTCATCCACGGCGCCTTCTTTTCCCTGCCGGATATCCTCCACAACGCAGGATTTGATGTGGCTGGAAAGCAGTACCTTGTTGAAGCTGTTTAATGCAGACTGGATCGCGGATACCTGGGTCAGGATATCGACGCAGTAGCGGTCGCTCTCCACCATTTCCCGTATTCCGCGCACCTGGCCTTCAATTCTCGAAAGACGGTGGATCAGATCTTTGTATTCTTTTTCGTCCCGCACTTTTTTCCGGTCGCATTCACTGCAGTGTGTACAACATTCACCCATGAGGTTTCCTCCTTGTGTTCCGTCACTCTATATACCCCGTCTGGGTATGAATTTATGATACTCTTTTGCCCAGACTTTGTCAATCTTCGATTTTTGCCGCAAGCGCGCCGTACAGCTTCTGGTTTACCAGACTTGCCGCGCTGCACTCCGCCTCCGGCGCGTTCGCCGACGGCTCTCCGCAGAGATCGACCGCGAGCACCTTTCTCCCCGCAAGACAGTCCTTTGCAAGGGACAGCAGCTCATCCACACGCACATTTCCCTGATCCCAGTTCGTATCAAGCTCCTCCTTTGACAGAATGTCCTTATCGACCGACAGATATACCGGAAATGTTCCCGCATGGGATGCAAAAATCTCTTTGATCTTCGCCGCTCCGCTTCCGTCGTCGAGCTCTTCCTGTGTCACAAACCAGACATGCTCCATCGCTTCTGTCTCCCGCACCGACGCCTCCGGCGGGCCGATCACACAGATTCCTTTGATGTTTTGATACGCCCCGGCAGCATCCCGGATCCAGGAACCGCAGGAGAGCACCGGAAGAAGCGCCGGCGGCTGCATATCGGTATGGTGGTCGAATACGGCTAAAAACAAATCTTCTTTTTCAAGTCCCAGCAGCAATTTGCTCATATAGTGATAATTGCCGGAATCCAGAAGGCGGATCCGCGGCAGCTCTTTCGTTTCTTTTTTTCGGCCAAGTTCCGCTTCCAGAAACTGCTCCGTCTCTGGATCGAGATAACCGTCAGTTCCCCGGAGCTCTCTTAGATCCCAGATCTTTCCCGCCTGCTCCCAGGCATATCCTTCGGACTCATAAATTCCGGAAAGGCTAAAACAAAATGGTTTCATCTTCTCTTTTACTCCTGTTATTTATTTAATGGATTCAGCTTTCTTCCCGCCGTCACAAGAAGAACGGCTGATATCAGAAGCTGCAGAACGGCACTCGCCTCCGGCAGATAATGGATCAGCGGATTCTGTCCGTAATTTCCAAGCAGATAGCAGAGCTGTTCCATCTCTCTTCCATTCCCAAGCTGGCGGCTGATGATCCCCGCAAACGAGGTAAACGGATTGAAAAGAAGAAGGTAAATTACACCTCCTACATCAATCTGCTGATAAGCTGCCGTCATCTCCTGCTGCAGCAGTCCTGCGTAGTAGGCAAGCCCCGTGCAGGCGCATATTCCTACGACCAGAAAAACGACAATGACATAGGAAAGAACGGTCGCCAGTGTGGTCCGCTTAAAAACAACCGAACAGAAAATGCCGATACTGCCGACAAAAATCCCGGTCAGAAGAAGGCCTCCCGCCATCAGAAGCAGTCCGCCAAGGCCGATACCGCCGAACACCACAACAAGGGACAGCACCGGCAGTGCCGAAACCGTCAGTATCAGAACAACGCCAAGCGATGCCTCCAGCTTTCCCGTAATGATTCTCCACGGGTTCAGGTTCGTCGTCAGCAGCACATCCAGCGTTTTTTTCTCACGCTCCAGCGAAATGCTTCCTCCCGCAACCGCCGGAACCGAAAGGACAACGAGAATAAACAGAAGATACGTCATCAGAATATAGCAGTTCATCGGAACGCTGTAGCTGACCGGTGCCAGATAGCCAAGCTGGCTGCTCTCCCCGAAATAGCAGACAAACGCAACCACGGCAAGCAGCAGATTGCAGACAAAAATAATCCAGGAAATCCGCGATGACCGCGAGTTCCGCTTCATTTCTTTTTCAAATACAGGATTTAACCGCACGTTTCGTTCCCTCCTTATCCGATCGTGTTTCCGAACGTTTCTGTGTTTCGGCTCTTCTGTTCCGTTTCCCCGGTCAGATGAAAGAACAGGGACTCCAGGCTGTTGTGTTCCCGTGCAAATGAAACCACAAGGATTCCGGCATCCACCAGTTTCTGCAGCAGATACGCCTCCTCCTCCCGGCTTCCCGAAAACCAGGCCGCAATCTTGTTTTCATCCACAGAAAGGCGGCTGACCTGCGGATCCTGCCGCAATAGTTCCAGCGCCTTTGGCACCTGGTTCAGCACAGTGATGCGCAGCGGATTGGAGCTGTCGACCGCAAGCATAATGTTTTCCAGCTTTCCCTGCTGTACCATGACACCTCCGTTGATGACACCGATGCTGGTGCACAGATCTGCTAATTCCGAAAGAATATGGGAGCTGATCAGAATCGTATAATCCTCCCGCGCCAATCGCTGCAGGAGAAGCTGAAAATCCTTTCTCGAACGCGGATCCAGACCGGAATTCGGTTCGTCCAGCACCAGAAGCTTCGGTTTATGGATCATCGCGCGCGCCAGACAGAGCCGCTGCTGTATGCCCCTTGAGAGCGAATCCACCATCTGCTCCTCTTTTCCCGATAGTTCGACCATCTCCAGCACTTCCCGCGCACGGACGGTTCCTGCCCGCCCGTAAATTCCATACGATGCGGCAAAAAATTCCAGATACTCTATCACGTTTAAGTTTTCATAAACGCCAAAGAAATCAGGCACAAAGCCGATCAGGCTTTTCTGCTTCAGAATATTTTTTGTCGTCCGCACGCCGTCCAGCCACAGATCGCCGCCGTCGCTCTTTAAAAGCCCTGAAATAATGCGCAGCGTCGTTGTTTTTCCCGCACCGTTCGGTCCGACAAAGCCGTAAATATCGCCTTTTTTTACTTCCATATCAAGACCGTTCAGGGCATATGTTTTTCCGTATTTTTTGGTCAGTTTCTCAATTTTCAGTATCGGCATTTGGCTCCTCCGCTAACAGGTTCTCCAGATATTGCTCCGGTGGGATCTCTTTCGCCTTTACGATCAGATTCGGTGCCTCATAGTATCCATAATTTTCATGATACTCTTCTCCCTTTTCCTCTTCGGAAAGACGGTACCGCACACGGATCTGGTTGTCCGCATTCACATACTGCGCCTCCAGCGCCGGATCACTCGCAAAATCGATCTCCCAGTCGGAAATTTCATCATACGTTCCCGTCTGAAAATTGTACAGCTCAATGATTCCATTGAAATTCCGGATCTTGGTCCCATCCTCCGTGCGGGCTTTCTCGAAAGCAAGCGAAAGAATGGTTCCCCGTTTTCCTCCCCCGCCGGTTTCTGCCGCCTGGATCTTATCTTCTAACGCCGTCATCGCATACGGCCAGAATGCAGGATCATAGATTCCCTCGGAATCCGGCTGCATCACGCCTTTAGCATACATTCCATACAGACACCAGATGTTGTTGTTTTCAAAGACACCGTTCAGATAATACGTTACTTCTGTTTCCTCTTCCGAGATTCCGCCGGAATTCGGTCCCATTTCAAAGCTTACCGTGTTTCCGCCGTCCCATCCGCTGTACTCCTGCGCATACGGACAGTACACAACGCCGGCCTCTTTCATGTCCACAAACACTTCCTGATAGTAATACGAGATTCCATACGCTTCGTATCCGCTGTCAAGCTGGAACGTATCGTCATTGCCTGCCAGCTTTCCAAAGAAAAGGCAGTTGTCACTCCGGTTCGGCATGTGATTATAGATGACGCCGTCCAGATAATTTTTCTCTATCTCCGGCAGATCTTCTGCCGCACTCCAATTTCCGAAATCCCGCACGCTGTCCGCTTCTATTCCATCCAGCGTGATCGTCTCCCCGTTTTTGATGTCTCCAATGAGGGCACAGTAACCTGGAACGGCGATCACACAGCTCTCCAGATCATAGCCTGTCTTATTTTCCACGGTTCCGCTGATCTTCTGATCCCAGAAATGAAACGTGCCTTTCAGTCCTTCGCCTTCGTCCAGCGTTTCCATCCGCTGCATGCCGAACTCATTCAGGGCAAATGCAGCCTGATTGGAAATTTCTGCCCTGTTTTTCTGTTCTCCGAAACTGATCTCCGTCTTTTCATATTCCGCATCCTCCGTTTCCGGCTGTGCCGTGCTGTTGGACATATAGTCCATACGGTTGTACGTCACCAGATCGTAGGACGGATCCAGATACAGCTCATAGGAAGCATTGTACGGCGCCTGTGCACAGAAATTAATGTAATCTTTCTGGTATGTATCGTACTGCCAGATTTCTCTTACATACGTCAGCACCGGGGCCTTGAGCCTCGTGCTCTGGCCAAACAGACTGATCAGCATAACAAAGACGGCCGAGCAGGCACAGATCGCCCCCCAGAGATACTGACGTTTTCCTGTTTTTTTCAAAAAGAAATACAATCCCGGCCCTGCCAGAACCAGATAGACCAGAATCAGGCCGCCGTACAGCACCGTATTCGGACGGTTCCGGATCCTAGTGTTTTCCAGAAGATCGGAAATCGTATAGTATTTCTGATAATTCGTATTTCGTTTTGCCAGAAGGCGGCTGGTGGTCTCTTCGTCCAGAATATTTTTCAGAAAATCTACCGGCGCTTCTTTAAACGCACTGCGCTGGCTTTCCGCAAATGTCTCGTTTCCCGAAAAGGTAATCAGAAGACCTCCCTCTGCCTGCCAGAGATCAATTTCTTTCTGGATTGTCTCATCCAGTTCTTCTTTTGACTGCTCCAGAAGGATCAGCACATCCGGCGAATACGACTCCGCAAGCCCGACAAGCTCCTCTGCCCGGACAGATGCAGCTTCCACCTCATAAATCCCGTCGTTCAGCGTAACTCCATTCAGCTGCTGCCCGTAATTAGTTTCTTCTTCCACAACGCAGACTTCCACCTTGGACTGGAAGAAGCCTTCACTCGAAATCGTTTCTTCCCGACTGTACACCGTGTCCCTCTGGCTGTTCTCCAGGCACAGGACACAAAAAGACGTATTTTCCACCAGAAGCCCTGCCGAAAAAGTCTTTGTAACGGTTCCGTTCGCCGGAATATAGATTGGAAAACGGTACGTAAAAAGGCTGTTTCTTCCATCGCCCGACCGCTTGACCCCCAAAAACAGTTTTGAGAGAATGCCTTCTCCACTGTTTCTGCGGTAAATCGATTCCGCGGCGTTTTTTATCTGAAAAACAAAGTATCCTTCAAATTCAACAGCGCTCTCATTTGTGATTGTCACACGAATCGGTACGTGATTCCCATCCTGATAGTTTCCTTCGAATCCATAAGAAAAATCAATCTGGTATTCCCCTGCGTAGCTGTTGGCAAGAAGCTGCTTTTCTTTCCCGTCGCTTCTTCCGCCATCCGACGGCGTGTTCTGATAAAGTTCTGTCCGCGTTGTCATCGCAGACACCCTCTGAACTCCCGCCAGAAGCAGAATCAGCAGCAAAATACCGGACAGACAGCAGATTTTGCTTCTTCTTTTCCTGTTCATCGCTTTTCGTCCTCTTTCTTCCCCTTTGGCATTCCGACCGGCAGTTCCACCTCAAAGACGGTTCCCTGCAGATCACTTTTTACCCGCACCTGTCCGTGATGCAGTTCCGCAATCTGCTGTACAATCGCAAGTCCAAGTCCCGTCCCGCCGGTATCGCGGCTCCTCGACTGCTCTGTCCGGTAAAATTTCTGGAAAATATGATCCAGTTCCTGTTTTGGAATGATCCGTCCGTAGTTAATGACACGCGTGACCACATATTCGCCCTCTTTTTCCATTGAGACGCGGATCTGTTTTCCCTCTTTTCCGTATTTGACAGCATTGTTCAGCAGATTTCCAAAGAGCCGTGCCAGCAGCTCACCGTCCGCCTCGAGAAAAATCGCATGTTCCGCATGCAGAAATTCCACCTGAAGCTCATTTTTCACAAAAGACGGCGTCATCTCGTCGAGCATCTGCTCCATCAGCTGCACCAGATCAAGTTTTCCGAGATGCAGCTGCATCTCTTTGTGCTCCAGCTTGACGAATCCAAACAGTTCGTTCGTGAGCTGCTCCAGACGGAGTGCTTTCTGATAGGCAATATCGATATAATGATTTCTCGTCTCCTCATCCAGATCCGTCCGCGTGCGCACCCAGCCGAGATAGCCGATAATCGAAGTCAGCGGCGTACGGAGGTCATGTGCCACGGATGAGACGAGATCGTTTTTCGTATGCTCCGCGATCCGTTCCCGTTCCATAATTTCCTTGATATTCTGCTGCATCGTATTTAAGTTCTCCGCCATCACAGAAAACTCGTCATTTCCCTTTACCTCGATCGGATGATCAAAATCCCCTGCTGATATCTCCTTTACCTTTTCCAGAATCTTCCCAATGTATCGGATGGTTTCGCGCATCAGGAAATAAAAGGTCAGGCAGAACGAAAGCAGCGCAGCCGCCGTCAGAATCATCGTCCGCACCGATGGGCGGAGGCCTCCCGGTCCGATCCAGGCGCTCCGGTAACCGATGTTCATCAGTCCATTGCCGAAAAAGGTCAGAATCCCGTCGGTAAGCGTCACTACAAGCACCGTGACAAGTGCACTTACAATCAGATCAAAGACCATCCTCTGGCTGAAGTTTTTTATAAAATCAGGCTTCAATTTTGTATCCCACTCCCCAGACTGTTGTAATAATCTTATCTTCTCTTGTGTCGTCTTTCATTTTTCCGCGCAGACGGCGGATATGTACCATAACCGTGTTGTTCGCCTCATAGAATTTTTCATGCCAGACGCGCTCGAAAATTTCGTCTGTACCGAACACGCGGCCCGGGTTGGAGGCCAGCAGATACAGAATATCAAATTCGATCGGTGTCAGCTTGATGCTTTCTCCGTAGCAGACAACCTGATGGGTTACCTTGTTGATTTCCAGATGCTTTAAGGAAATCACTTCCTGGCGCTCGTGCGGCTTCGACGGATTCAGTTCGCGGTAGCGGCGGAGCTGGGATTTTACACGCGCCATCAGCTCCAGCGGATTGAACGGTTTTGCCACGTAATCGTCTGCTCCCGTTGACAGACCGACGATCTTGTCGATATCCTGCGTTTTGGCACTTACCATGATGATCGGAATGTTGTTCGTCTCCCGGATGCGGCGGCACATCGCAATACCGTCCATATCCGGCATCATCACATCGAGCAGCACCAGGTCGATTTTTTTCTCCTCCAGAATGCGGAGTCCCTCTTTTGCACTGTACGCTTTTAATACCTGAAATCCATCGCTGATCAGATAAATTTCCAGCAGATCCGCGATTTCTTTTTCATCATCCACAACTAAAATATTTGTTTCTTCCACGTCGTTTCCATCCTCTCTGTTTTTAACTACCGTAATGGTACCATGAATATTCAAAAAAATCTTTACTTAATTCTTACGTCTGTATTATCTATTATAAAAAGAAAAGCCGCCTTCCACAAGAGGCCGCTTTTCTTTTCTTCTTATATTTTTTATCTTCGTACTGCGCGGCGGTATACCACAAGAGAAACCGCTGCGGAAATGACCTCTGTGATCCAGAAGGCGTGCCATACGAAAACGCCGCCTCCCAGATGGGACAGCAGGTAAGCTGCCGGGAGAATGACAATGACATTTCGGCAGAGGGAAATGATCAGGGAAGATCCACCTTTTCCGAGTCCCTCCAGCGCACCGGAGGATGTGATGGAAACTGCCGAAATCAAAAAGCCCGCGCTGATGCGTGTCAGTGCCTGTCCGCCAAGACGGATGGTCTCCGGATTGCTGCTGAACAGTCCGATCAGCTGTTCCGGAATGGCAAGGCAGATGCCGGTTCCAATAAGCATGATCACCGCACACATAATCAGGGTGATCTCATAAATCTTCCGCACACGCTTATGCTCGCCTGCGCCGTAGTTGAAGCCGATAATCGGGCGCATGCCCTGTACAATGCCGTTTGCTGTCAGATAGATGAACGTCTGCAGCTTGTAGTAAATGCCGAGCACGACAACGTAGCTCTGGGAATACACGGCCAGGATTCCATTCAGTGCGGAAATCAGAAGAGACGGCAGCGCCAGGTTCAGGATCGCCGGGACGCCGATCGCATACAGTCTTCCGACCAGATTTTTTCCTTCTTTTAAATATTCCGGATGGATTTTGACCGAAATCGGGCGGATCTTGTAAATGATCCAGTAAATCACGACCGGTGTCACCTGACCGATGCCGGTTGCAAGCGCCGCACCCTCAATTCCAAGACGCGGGAACGGTCCGATTCCGAAAATAATGAGCGGATCCAGAATGATGTTGACAATACAGCCGACCATCATACCGGTCATCGTCACTTTCATCCGGCCGACTGCCTGAAAAACCTTTTCAAAGTAAAGGTTTGCCATGATTGCTATGGTAAACAGAAAGATAATCCGTGAATACCGGACACCAAGATCGATGACAGTTTCGGAAGAAGAAAACATCCGCAGGAAACGCTCGATGACCAGAAGGCTTCCGATCGTTAAAATAACCGCATGCAGCATGGTAAGGGCAAGGCCCTGTGTTGCAGCACAGCCGGCTGCCTTTTTGTCACCCGCTCCCAGATAATACGAAATCACCGCATTCAGTCCGATTCCAAAACCGATGGCAACGGCATTTACAAAATTCTGTACCGGATAAACCAGGGAGAGCGCCGTCATGGCATCTTCGCTGATCTGTGCGACAAAGAAGCTGTCCACAATGTTATATAAGGAATTGACCAGCATCGAGATTACCATTGGAAGCGCCATCGAAACCAGCAGTGGAAATACTGGCTTTTCTTTCATAAAGTTTTCGTTCATTATTACCTCCATTTGTGATCTTTTCTGTTGGTGGGCTTACGTGCAGGCACGGACTTTGCTCCATTGCCCAAAAAAAAGCCACGCAATTATCTGCTTTCGATAATTGCGTGGCGAAAAGAACTTTATTACAAGTTGAAAAATCCACACCAAGTTTGAGAGCAATATACCACACTTTGCCCGGGCTTGTCAAGATTTCTCCTGTAACTTTTTTTATTCTACATTTTTCAGTGCCTCGTCCATCGGAATCTTTTGGATGTGGCGGAACTGCAGCACAGCGATAACAGCATACGCCGCAAGGCCCATCAGATACATTTTTCCGTAAATTGCCGGATCAATATAGTATGTCAGCCAGCCGCTGTACTCGGAAAGCATAATGACATAAATCTGGCGGATCAGCGCGGAGGCAATGATCAGGCTGACACCGATTGAGACGATCACAACCCAGGTTGTCGCCGTCAAATACAGACTCAAAATTTCCCTGTTCTCGTAGCCGAGAATCTTTACCATCGAAATCGAAGTCGTATTCTTCTCGATGATCAGCTTCGTCAGCAGATAAATCAGCAGCATGAACAGTACAATCGAGAAAACATTGATCAGCTGGAACATTTCTCCCATCGACACATTGAGCTGCCGTGAAATCTTTGTCATATCATCTTCCGTAATTTTCGTCGCGATATACGATTCCTCCAGGTCCGTGATCGGCTCGTTAGAGAAATAGCCGTTAAAGTAGTCCTCTGGATGATCGAATTCCTCGCAGAAGACATCCATCTGCAGAAATACCGCAAGGGCTCCCGGGTAGGCATAAATGCTTTTTACTTCAAAGCTGTACGTTTTGTCCTCATATGGCTCTTTCAGTTCCAGTGTATCGCCGACTTTCATTCCATATTTTTCGGCATAACCGTCGGAAATCGTCACGCCGTCCTCAAACAGTTCAGCGGAAACATATTTGCTGTCTTTCTGAATTCCATATACCGAAATGCTCTCGCCCTCCCGGTTTTTCGGAATATTTTTCAGCGATGTAAGAGCAAACGTTTCCACGCCTTCCGTATTTGTCTTCAGCGATGGCGTCAGAAGTTTCTGCACAATTCCCATCAGCGTGTACTCATCATCCTCATCGATCGGATCCGGAACATTTAAAATATACTGGTAATCTGCCAGCATATTTTCCACCGCCTCCGTCTGGTAATGTGACAGCAGCGGTTTCATCATCATACCGAACAGCAACAGAATATTGGCAAATACGATACCGAGAAACAGGGTAAAGTAACTCGATTTGTTCTGCAGCAGGATCCGCAGACGAAACCGCGAGAAGAACCGGAAGTTCGGAAGACGCACCGCATGGCTTTTTCCTTTCTTTGCAAAATCGTGGCGCAGAAAACGCAGCGGTGACAGACGCAGACGGCCGGAAATCAGCACCGCGTTGATCACAAACATCAGAATTGCCGGAATTACGGTCGTGAGCAGAAATGCATTGGCATTCCACCGCGTCTGATATGTCGGCAGACTGTAGCTTCCATAATACATACCGGCGCAGATATCTTTAAACACGGTGTATCCCAGAATATTTCCAATCACCGCCGACAAAATCGTAATCAGTACCGGCAGGGACAGATAATGCAGCAGAAGTTCCCGTCTCGTATAGCCGGATGCGCGCAGCGTTCCGATCACCGACGCTTCTTTTACAATCGTATTGTTTGTCGTAACTGCAAAAATGAACGCCATGATGGCAATCAGGATGTACAGCAGTACCTCCACCATCACCTTGTCACCGCCCATATCGTCGCCGGTAAATTTGATTGCCTGATTGCCGTAGCGCGGCAGATAACCCGTCAGCGAGGAATGAGCCGCCAGAACCTCGACGAAATCATCGGACCATTCTTTTTCCTCGTTTTCATCTTTCGGTTCCGTATCATATTTCCAGGAATAGCAGTATTTGATATGGTCATCGGTAATGGCATCATACCCTTCTTCGGTCATGATTCCCACACCGAATTTAACCGCATCGAACATCATGTCACTCGAATTGCTGAACAGCGCACTGTAATCCGAAAGTGCCACAAGACCGGTAACCGTCAGTTCTTTTTTATCAACCGAGATCACATCACCGACCTGCAGGTCATTATTGTCCGCATACATACGGTCAATTGCAATTTCATCCTTCTGCTGCGGCATTTCGCCTTTCATCAGGCAGACCAGATTGACCTCTGTTCTGTTTTTAAAAAGACGGATCGTGCTCTCTGGTTCCGAATCCAGATCCGTGTCGGCATCTTCGTCTTTATAGAAATTCTCGTAAATCGTTACCTTCTCTTTTTCCAGCCGTGTTCTCTGGTTGTCGGTGAGCTTCTGTTCTGTTGTAAAATTTCCGTTTTCCACGTTGTATTTTTCAAAGCTTTCATCGTAAGCATACAGCATGCTCTCATCCGCAACGAGAAAACCGGACACAAAGCCAATCGTCGCCGTCATAAACAGAAAAATAACGAGATATTTTCCAATATCGTTCTTCAGTTCCCGCAGCAGGCGTTTTCGTAATGGATTTTTCATACTTCCACCCCGCTTTACCAGTCCAGATCGCCGGCGGCGATTTTGGTCTCATTGACGTAGTTTTTACGGATCTGGCCGTCGCGCAGACGAATCACGCGGTCCGCCATGTTTTTGATCGCATCATTGTGTGTTACCATGATGACGGTGTTGCCGTACTTCTGATTGACGTCCTCGATCAGCTTCAAAATTTCTTTTGAAGTATGGTAATCGAGTGCACCTGTCGGCTCATCACAGAGCAGAATGCTTGGATTTTTGATGATAGCTCTTCCGATTGAAGTACGCTGCTGCTGACCGCCAGAGAGCTGGTTCGGCAGCTTGTCGCGGTGGTCATAGAGCCCCAGTGTCTTTAACAGATCGTTGATGTCGAGCGGATGATCGCTTAAGTATGCGCCAACTTCCATATTTTCTTTCACCGTCAGGTTTGGAATCAGATTGTACATCTGGAAAACGTATCCTAAATGTTTTCGTCTATACCGTGTCAGCGTTTTTTCATTCATATCCTCAATTTTTTCGCCTTCAATCACGATCGAACCGCTGTCCGCCTCGTCGATTCCGCCGATAATATTCAACAGTGTCGATTTACCGGAACCGGATGGACCGAGGAGAACACAGATTTCACCTTTTTCCACAGAAAACTGAATTTCCTTTAAGACCTCCACACGGCTTTCACCGGTTCCAAAACTCTTCTTCAGGTTATTAATCTCAAGAAACATAACTTTCCTCCCTGCATCTTTTTTCCTGAGTGTGTAAGAGTCTGTTTTGTGTTAGACTCTTCTAACCCCATAATACTGCTTTTTCTGTGAAATGAAAAGCGCTGTTAATGAGTATTTTTTCTCATTAGCAGCGCTCTTTCTTTTATTTTTTAACAGTAAAAAACCATCGGATCTCTCCGATGGTTTTTCCGATATACCTTCAAAACCGCATACACTACACATCTATCATTCCATTTTTTGTGAACACAACCATTCAGGTCAAGCCCTCGACCGATTAGTAACAGTCAGCTCCATGCCTTACGGCACTTCCACCCCTGCCCTATCTACCTCGTCGTCTTCAAGGGGTCTTACTTCTTTCGAATGGGATATCTCATCTTGAGGGGGGCTTCACGCTTAGATGCCTTCAGCGTTTATCCCTTCCCGACTTGGCTACCCGGCCGT
>ENA-OPZZ01001078-OPZZ01001078.1-human-gut-metagenome-genome-assembly--contig:-NODE-1078-length-18648-cov-11.091788_pt1 | contig 18648 bp, 30 predicted proteins | sample MGYA00242487_ERZ504511 | MGnify/ENA primary metagenome ERZ504511 (study PRJEB26092, sample SAMD00036241) | human gut metagenome | host: Homo sapiens | study: EMG produced TPA metagenomics assembly of... | reverse complement strand
GTTACGGTCTTTCGGAATGAAACTAGTTCCGTCAGGCAAAGTAATTAACTCTCGATAAGTACCGCCCTTTTGGTCATTGACGAGCGCTAAGCCACCTGGGTGGAAGTTGGTACCTTTTTCATTTTTAGTGTGATGTGTTACCACATTAATAACTTTGTCGTGCAGAGAATTTAACCAGCCTTTGATGTTAGAAATTACGCCAGAGGCTCTATCTACCCCGGTAATCGTTACCGATTTGCCATGAACGCTAGCAATATTTGCTTTTGCACTAGCCGTTGGGCTACCAGAGTTATCTTTAACATTTACTGGTGCTGGGAAAGGCTGTTTGACCGCATTAATTCTTGATTGTGCAGATGATGTGCCACCAGCTGTTTGGTCTAATGTGAAAATACCAGGTATTGATTTTTGATTGACATTATCAATCTTCGATTGCGCAGATGACGTGCCACCCGTTGTGTTGTCGCTCGTGGTTAAATTGGTGTTTTTCTCGTCGGGAACAGTCAAAAGCATGTCAAGCGCTGCACTGACACCTTCAGATGTTTTGTTGTGTGCAATCAAATCTTTTTGGTTTGGTGTAGCATTATTCCATTTGTCCAACATCTCTTTAGCTCTTTTTGCGTTCGAAGTGAATTTTTCATTTTCACACAAAAGCTCTTTAACGTTTGTCGGCATGCCATTCCAAATATCTAATTGCTCTTTTGATTCATAAATTGCAAGCAAACCTTTGTCGTTTTGGAACAACAGTTCTTTCTGCTCAGGTGTCGTCTTGTCCCATTCGCCTAATTTTTGCAAAGCATCTGCAACTTCGACGCGAGCATTGGAATTTACATTAGCATTCTTGAGAATGAATTCCATGTTGTTCCAACCGTTTTCGGCAGTCAAGGCTTTTGTTACTTCTTGAACAGCATTCGTTTTTAGTTCACCAGTCAACGGATCAAGCGTTAAAGCATTCCATTGGTCAGTGGCGTTTCGCGCATCAGCGCTCATGTCAGACGTGTATGTTCCGATCATCGCAGTGTGTTGACCGATTTTGTTCGCAGACTCAAGAGCTTGCTGCGAAAGGTCTTCGAAACTCATATTGTTGTCTGCTAAGACTTTTCGAACCTTTTCAGCGTACACACCAAACTGACCGCTTTGAGCGTCTTGTTCTTTCGCTATTTTAACTAGTGCTTGACCGAACTCAGCCATCGTGGCTTTGTGCTGCTCCTTAAGCGCAGCCATTCGAGTGTTGTAGTCTTTTTGGTCGATGATACCTTTTTCGAGCGATTCTTTCAAACCGCTTCGTTGGTCTTTGTATGCTTTCTGCTCTTCTTTCATGGCAGCTTGTAGAGCTTTCGAGCTGTCTTTGAGCTGTGCCATCGTCATCTTCCCAATTTCGCCATTGAAAGTGCTGAGAACAGCTTTCTCTTTTGACTTCCCAAGACCCAACTCTTTCACGCGAGCTTCACAGAGCTGTTTCATGTTGCTTTCGACAATTATCTTTTCAGTAGTTGTTAGCTTGCTGACATCGCCATTATGACGCTCGTAAATCGCTGTAATCTGGTCTGTCATCGTTTGTGCATTCGAAACAATTTGGTCTTGCTTAGCTTTCGCGGCAGCGACTTGCTCTGGAGTGAAACCGAATTTTTGAGCAAGTTCGTCTATTCGAGCCTTAGAATCTTCTGCACCTTGTGTAATTTGTTTCATCATATCTGCTACTGCTGTCTTGACACCATCAGCAGACTGTGTTGCGCCAGTTTCGAAGTTGGTCATAGCAATCTGAGCGTTAGTCACTGCAGTTCCGAACTGGTCAAGCGCACCTTTGGTTTCGCCAGAAAGCGTTGTTCCGTATTTTTGAGCCTGTTCAGTAGCGTACTGTTTAGCATTAGCTAATACGACCAAACCGCCAGCGAGTGCTGCCGCCCCGCCGACGACAAGCCCTAGCGGATTTGATAACAGTCCAACGGCGCCACCGAAGTTAGATGCGGCACCTGCCGCACCACCTGCCGCACTTTCAACACCGCCAAAGCCAGAAGCCATTGGTGCGAGCTTGCCGACAAGTTTTCCAATTCCACTATTGACTGAACCGAAGACTTTAAACATGCTGCCGAGACCGGTTGTTAGTTTTCCTAAAATCGAAAGCGCTGGACCTGCAGCTGCTGAAATAGCTAGCCACTTCATAATGTGCTGTTGTTGAGCTGGACTTAGTTCGTTGAATTTCTTGGCCATGTCAGACAATGTCTGAATGAGTGGCTTAGATGCCTCGAGACCATTTTTTAACGCATCTACGAACGGACCACCGAAGTCGATAGCCATATCGACCGCTTGGTTTTTTAACATTTTAAGTTTTGATTCAGTCGTTTCGTAGCGTGTGCTTGCTTCATTAGTTAATGCTGTGTTTTCATTCCACGCTCTGTTTGACAGGTCAACTGCACCTGTCATTGTGTCTGCGGCAAGTGCTAATGATTTAAGCATGTTAGACTGACGAACACCAGAAAGTTGCATGTCGTCCAACACCATAGTGGCACTCTCGCCTTTTTCGTCAAGTTTCCCAAGACCTCGAATGAAATCTTGGATAGCTTCGATTGGATGATTTTTCCATTTATCAGCGAATTCTTGTGCAGATTCGCCAGCGACTGTAGCAAATTTTTGTAGGTCTTCCCCACCCGCAGCTACTGCAGATTCAATAGCTGCTAGGGTTTGAGTCATTGCAGTTCCCCCAGCTTCGGCTTCGATACCGACAGAAGACATAGCAGTCGCAAGTCCCAAAATCTCTTGGTTAGTCAAACCTGCCAATGTTCCAGAAGCCGCTAAACGGTTAGCCATGCTGACAATGTCTGATTCAGTTGTTGCAAAATTGTTACCCAAAGCTACTACCGAACTACCAAAGCGTTGGTATTCATCTGATGTTAAACCAGTTATGTTCGCAATCTTAGCAATTGCTGATGCTGCGTCTTCGGCTGACAAGTTAGTTGACTCGCCCATATCAATCATTGTTTTCGTGAAACTAACAACGTCTTGTGACTTGATACCTAACTGCCCTGCCGCTTCGGCAACCCCTGCAATTTCTTGGTGACTCGCTGGCAGTTGTGCTGCCAAACCACGGAGACCATTTTCGAGGTCTGCATACGAATAAACAACATTACCAGTCGAATCGACAACTTCATCGTTAGTCTTTTTAACGCCAGCAAACGCACTTTCCCAAGACATCGCAGATTTAACAACGGCTCCAACTCCTGCTACAATTGGCGCTGTCACACCAACTGTCATCGTATTCCCTAAGCCAGTCATTTTACCACCGACCGTTTGCAAGGTGTTGCCGAAGTTGGTCATTGCCGAGCCCATTCGACTAAAGACGTTCATCTCAGTAGCTAAACTTTGCAAACGTCCTTGAAGTTCACTGACTTTTGCTGCAGTGTCCATCATTGCGGTATGCGCGCCAATCAGAGCGTCTTTTTGAGCTGCTGTCGCTGTCGAGAAATCACCTATTTCAGACTTCAAAGCATTATATTTTTGGGATTGCTGTACTAATAGCGATTGGTAGCCTTTTAAAGCTTGTCCTGTTTCGTTGTAAACAGAACGCAAAGCTTTGATTTTACTCCCTTGACCGCTAATAGATTTTTCAACGGCTTTCAAAGAGCTGTCGATGCCACGCATGTAAGTTTTTAATTGTTTTGTGTTGGTCTGAAACGGCGCTATGTCGAGTGTAGCAGTGGCTACCAATTTGCCTATGTTTGTCATTTATCCTCCTTTCTAACCAAATAGGAAAGGAAAAGCCTTATCTAACGTTGTCTCAGTTTCTTCTGCCACTGTTTCTTGTTCTAATGCTTCTACCATTAATTCAAAATCTGACAGTTGCATTTTTTTAATATCAAGAATTGTGTAGCCGTTATTTAATAATGTTTGAATCATTCCGAGCAAATTAGATTTAGCTTGCTCTGGTGTTATTCCTTTTTTTCGGTATCTTCCTCTTCGTTGTTTTCGCCACGACCCAAAGCGTCAACATAAAGCTTGTCAAGAACGTTCAACGTTTCAACGTCCGCAGTTTTCAAATCAGCAACAGTGAATTGTTTGCCATACATATCAACGAACATTTGCAAATACGCTTCATTTAATTTACGTGTCTGTTTCGAATCGAAAGCAGCTTTATCATTTGAAATAAAAGCGTTTTGGCGTGCGTTGTGGTCAACAGCTAAAAGGTTGTCTTCAACATTGATGTATTCTTTTGCGTATTCTTTGGTAACGCCGCCTTTTTTCAATTTGATTTCGTACATAATTTTTCCTCACATAAAAATAAAAGGCTGGGTTAAACCCAACCATTAAAAATTAAGCGCCTACAGCTGGGAATACCATGCCTTTAAATGTTTCAAGGCTGAATCCTTCTGCATCTTCACGACCAATCAAAAGGACTGTACCGTCTTCACCGCCACGGGCTACGAAGCTACCTTCGATTGAGTCTGCTTTAGGGTCTGGTGCACCATCAACAGTAGCTGCTTCGAGACCAGGCAAATTGAATTTACCTTTCAAAAGGCCTACCCAAACATATTTACCGTCATCCATTTTTGTGCGGAACAAAATTGCAATGTCGTTTGGTGTAAGGTCTTTAGTGTATTTTTCAATACCGTTTTCAACCGTAATACCAAAGAAGTCTTGACGTGCTTCAGATGTCAAATCATATGTTTCAATTGTTAATTTAGCGTCTGTAATGCCGCCAGAAATAACTACGTATGGCCCATCATCAGCTGAAAGTGTTTTAAGTTCGTTTGTTAGTTCAAGTTTTGCGCTTGTAAGTCCGGGAAGGCGTTTGCTTTGCGCAACTTTTTCAGCGCTATTCAAAACGCCGTATTCACAACCGCTAAGACCAAATTTTACTTTACCCATGTATTAATTCCTTCTTTCTTTTAATTACCCCAATCAAAAAAACGATATTTTCTTACATTCATCAGTAAGCCAATATCGTTGTCTTTATATCGAGGTGTTTCGTTAGCCGTATACCATTCAAATCCGGCTTCTGTTAAAACTTCATCAATGCGCGCTGTAATCGCAGCAGACTGCGCAGCTGTTTGGCACCAAAAATTGATGACAATTCGCTGTTCTGTGCCAATATAGCTATCGTCTGCGTAATTACTAGGCGCGTCATAGATTGTGTTGATACGCATGAAAGGAGCTAGTTCCTTTTTCTTCATGTTGGTAGGTTTTTCCGGAATATCGTAAGTAAAAATCCCTTGCTTAAAACCACCTCCGAATTTTCCTCCACGATAGCTGTCAAACAGCTCATTCAATTGAACATCATTACTTAAAAGCTTGTACGCCGTCGTTTCGGCAATCATAGATCTAATTCCTCCTTAACTTTTTCTGCGTATATTCGTTTAGCGACAGGTGTCATCTGATTGATTGTTTTCTCTTCAAATTCTTGCCCGCGCTGATAAATCGTCCCCGAATCGGGGTACTTCGCACGCCACCCAGTAGTTTTACCGTAGCCAATTTCTTTCGACACAATGCCCTCACTAGCTCCTTTGAAGCCACTGATTGCCGTGTCCTCTTGTAAGTGGTCGATAAAACTGTCGTCTCTAGGTGTGTTTGCTTTCAATTGTTTTTCAAATTCTTCAGCAACCTCAGTTACCGCTTGCCTTGCTGCTTTTGGTGCTTTAACCTGCAACTTAGTAAGATTAGATAATATTTCATCAATGCCTTTAGTCATACAATTCGCACCGCGCTTATCATAATCATTTCCTTGTTTGCGTAATCTGGTTCGATTTCATCGATTCGATATTCAAGACCGTTGAAATCAATGAACATCGAATTGTCAAAAGGTGGATTTGGCAAATAACGAATCAAGAACACTTTCGTGTCCTTGGTCTCGGTCAATATCGCATTGTCAGCTTGTTTCCCTGTTGTGTTATTACGAAAGTCCTTAACACTTGTCTTTGAAACTTCCGCCCAGCAAGACATCACATTCGTTCTGACATCATCCAAAACCTCGCCATCTTCATTTTGACCGCCCTCTTTTTTAAAAATCGTAATACGCACGTTCATTTTACGAGTCAACATCGTCAACACCTCGCAAGCGCAGCTGATGAATAATGTTTACCACACCATTCGCCAGCGGGTAACGGTTGCTATCAGCAGTTACGCCTCTATGCTCGTAATCTTCTTTAACTTGTTTTTTTACCGCAAGGTCAAATTTCTTATAGCCTGCAAAATCTTCTGGTTTTGAACCAGCTTCAATTGCAAAGCAAATTTCTTCTTGCGCTGCTTCAATCATTTCTTCGAGGATTGAATCTTCAAAGTCAAAGTCAATCTTGCAATAGAGTTTAACTGCTTCCAGTAATTCTTGTGAGACTGCCATTTAGCTACCTCCTTAAGAATTTACTAAGTTCAATAATTCAGCTTTAGTCATACTACTTGTATAGCTAATGCCTTTACTATCTAAGTAAGCTTTAATCTCTGTTATTGTGTTCGCCTCAGTCGGAACGCTTACGATTTCCGCATCAGGCTTCGCTGGGTGTAAATGTTACAAAGTAACCAGCTTTCGCATCAACTTTCTTAACACCAAAGCGAAGAACAGCTTGCAAGTATTGACCGTAAATTTCGTTATCTGCCCAACGAAGCCCAAGATCTTTACGGTCTGCGAACAAGACACCACGTTTGAAATCACCAACAAACGCTTTAGCTTCTCCAGATGCACCAAGAATTTCATCAGAGAGAACGAATACTGGTTTACCAAGCAAAACTTTGCCAGTTACTGCTGTGATTGAATCTTGTAATAGATAACGTCCGTTCCCGTCTTTAAGAGTGTCAAGAATTTGGTAGAAGCTTTGTGAAACCACGAATGCCACGTCATAAGCAGGGTCAAGGTCGACATTGAGAATTTTCTTAATGTCATCAACGTTTGCTACTGTTTTAGCTGTAAAAGTTTTAAGTACATCAGCAATAGCTGCATTAGTTGTGTTGACTTTAATTTGACCGACTGTTTCAGCAACAATGCTAATCAAATCAACATCTGCATCGTCAACAGATTCTTGTGAAACTGGAATAGCTCCACGATATGTTTCAACAGACCAATCAACTTGTTCGAATTCTGGTTTAGCGAGTTTTGGGTTTTTCTCCAATTCAGCAACGCTAACCATTTTTGATGTCGCTTTTTTCAAAATTGGATATTTACCAGAAGCTTTTTTAGCTGGATAAATTGTTGTGAATGGTTTCAAGTCAACAGTTGTCTTGATTTCACGGATTGGAGTTGTAACAAGTTCTTCACTAGTAATTTTAGTCGTATCTGTTTTCTTAACACCGTCGGTTGTTGGTGCTACTGGTGTAACTTCGTTCATTGCGATAAGCACTTCATCTTTACCGTCGAAGCGAAGTCCTTCATTGACAACAGTGCCTTTTGAATGCAAAAATGCGTTAACTTTATCACGATAAGTCATGTCATCTGTTTCAATTTCACGACCTGTTTTGTTTTCAGCGCCACCAGAAATTTTAGTAGCTTCGAATAATTCAAGATCGGCTTTAGCCGTTTTCAATTCTTCTTTAGCAGTGTCAATTTCGTTTTTGATTGTGCGAGCTTTTTCAAGGTCATCAGCTTCAAGAGCGTTTTTAACCTGCGCTGTTTTATCAGCGATAGTAGTTGAAAGCGAGTTGATAGATGCTTTTAATTCTTTGATTTTTTCATCAAACATATAGTTTTTCTCCTTTTTTTGTGCAAAATAAAAAGGACTTAAAGTCCTTGTAAAATTTCTTCTTTTTCGATTTCACGTTTCATAGCTTCAATTTCCTGTTTTCGCTTGTTGCCATGATTTGCAAAATAGTCGTCAATAACTGCCTGCGGTAGCAAGCCGTTTCCAATACTTGCGACTGCCTGCTGTTCGTCAAATGTCATTACTTCGTCAGCAAAACCTTTTTCAACAGCTTCATCAGCACTCATATACGTTTCGTTTTTCATGAGTTCAAGCAATCATCTTCACTTAAACCAGTTTTAGCTTTATAAGCGTTGATAATTCCTCGGTCGCTAGCTTTCAAAGCGTTAGCGGCTGATTCGAAGTCATCACTGTTACCAGACACCCAATTCAACAACGCTTTGTGAATCATGATTTGAGCGGTCGGACTGATGACAACTTTGTCAGCGCCCATAATTGCAACACTACAAGCACTTGCAGCCATCCCAGTAACTTCAGCTGTTACGTGCCCAGAATAATTTTTCAACGCTGTATAGATGTCGCTGCCTACTGTTACCAAACCACCGTTTGAATTGACTTCGATTACAACGTCTGAACCGTCTTCTGGTAAAGCTTCCGCGATTGATTTAGCACTCGTCGCTTCCATTCCAAAATAATCATAAGCTTCTTGACTATTATTCGGAATCAGCGGACCCCTCATCTGAATTCGTTTCGGCATTTTCCTCACCTCCTTTCAATGACTGATATTCTTCTTTCTTATCCAAGAACACGTAATTAAGGCTTGTTTGATACCTATCCATATCTGGATTATCAGACGGCTGTTTGCCAAGTTCGATAAGTCCTTGATTTGGTGTCAACAATGTATTATTGACAAGTTTAACAATCTCATCAACATTTCGACCAGTTACACTACGTGTATCAAACTCAAGTCGGCATTTCCGCCTATCTCTTGGACTAAAGATTTTAAGCCCTAATTCACTCGTTATCGCGTCAAAATAGAACGGCAAGTCATTTGTAACGTAATCTTCAGTAAGCTGCGCTACGGACTGATTAGGGCTATTTACACCCAATTTATAGCTAGGTATTCGCAAAGCCTTAGCAATTTGAGCCGTTGAAAAATTATTACTTGAAATCAACTGAAGAACATTCGTATCAATTTCTAGCGGTTCGTAGGTCATTGTCTTATCAAATACTAGAGGACTGCCACCTTTTGCTCCTTCCCGCATTTTCTCGAATTCTTCACGAGCCTTCTTGCGAGCTTCGCCACTCAACATAGCGCCTTCCATTTTCAAAATACCGCTCGAGAAACCGTCTTTAAAGAATTTTAAAAGCGTACTTGTTCCGCTGTTTTGCAAACTAATTTCATCACCCAAAGACAGCAACGGAGAACGCCCTAAGATTGTGTCATGGCTAAAGAATTTCCAATGAATGACATCATCAGCTCCACAAGCAACCTCTTTGCCTGTCAAACTGTCAACGAAAGTATAGATAAGTTCATGGCTATCTAATTCTTCTACACGAGTTTCAGACGGTTTATAAAACTGAAATTGCAACGCTTTACCAGTTCGTGGGTCTCTCAAAATACGAGAATAGGCATTACCTGTCAAAATCGTATTGACGGCCATCGCGAATTTCCACGTCCGTGCCGAAGCATTGCCAGTCGATTTCACATTTAGCAAATAATTGATGTCTTCGTCTTGAATGATGTCACCGTTAACATTTTTCTTAATCAACGGAAATCTAGCAATATCGCCAGCAATAATCGAAGTTGCTGTCAGCACATCGCTGTTTCTAAGAGCTGAAATGCCAACATACTTTGCGCTATCATTGCCAGACACTACCGAAGCGACATAATCGTCATAAGAGAGTTTGGAATCTCCTAACGATTGAAAAAAGCTCATTGTCTCACCTCCTTTCTAGCGCATGGTTTTATCAATGTATAAACCTAAAAATGCACACATCAAACCTAAACACATAAAGCCAGCTGTAAAATTCAATCTAAAAAATGAATAATCAATCAAGCCAAAGCCCATTAGTAGTAACAATGTATGAATGTTATTTTTAAGAAATTTCAAAACAGACCTCCACTTTCAAAGATTTTCTCATCAGTCCAATAGCCTGCACCATCAAATGCTTCGAGATAACAAGCCGCATATGCGTCTAAAAGTGCATCTAGCGGGTCAATCTTGTTGCTGTTCTTATTCTTATCAATACGCATACCGTTGTTGTCAACTCGTGTATAAGCATTATTAACAGCCATTGTAAGTAACTTATTGCCCGAGTGTTTAATTTTCCCAGTTTTGACGTCATCTCTAAACTGCTTCGTCGGCATATTCAAGACCATAGTCGTTTGTGGAATTTGGACTTGTGTCCATTCTGGATGTCGTTTCTCAATCATCGTTAGCAAAGCTCCATACTGATAAGGGTCGAAATAAATCCCTTGAACTTCCCAATCGTTTTCGATAACCATTTCTTCAAGTTTTTCCATGACTCGCTCATTATCAATGACACCAGATTCGAGTGTGGTAATTTCACATTCGCCCATGCGTTCAAGGTTCGTATAAGATACACCATCCCGCTTTTCTTTAGCTATCAAACCATACTTTGTAGCGATAAAAGAAAAACTATCAGCAAACCAATAATCATCCATCATTGTCATTGTGCTGATTGAAAACAAGTCACTTGAATGACCGACGTCAACGCCTATCCAAACACGCCTGCCAGTCGTGTCAGGTTTATCAATTAAAGCATCTTCCCATGTCTGTTTATCCATATAAGAAGCTTCGCTTGATTGTCGCCACATATTGAAATTTTTAACCAAAACTTTGTTAATTTCACCCGTTTCAAGCGAAGTTTTACGCCTTTTTCGCAAATAATCCATGATTTTTTCATACAACGTTGGCACTTCCAAAATAGGATTTGACTTAATCCAATTGCTTTCATCAACAATTTCTTTCTCGTCATCTTGTTCGGAAATGAACGCAAAATACGAATCATCAACTGTTTTCTTATCTAAAATCTTAGTAGCGTACTTATATTCAATTGTGTACATTGGCACATTCAAATCTAGACCAGCTGTCGAAATGATAAGAATTAATGGATTGTCAAGCTGACCTTGACCAGATTCCAAAAGTTCAATCATTTCATTGGTTTTACTAGCCGCATATTCATCTAGCACACCGACATATGGTTCAAAACCATCGACTGCACCAGTGTCGCGGCTTAATGCTCTAATATAAGATTCATCACGCTTGTTTGTTAACTCATCGCGAACAATTTTAGTTGCTTTGAAGATGTCCTTATCCTTAGCTCTAAGCGCTTCTAACTGCTTCTTAGCCATTGTCCAAGCAATTCTAGCCTGCGTACGGTCATTAGCCGTACAGAACAACTGACGACTTAATGCAGGGTTCTTGCCAAATAAAAACTCATATAGCAAAATACCAGCGATTAAAATGGTCTTCCCATTCTTACGAGCAACTGAAACCATAGCTTTGCGAAATCGTCTGACAGAATGGTCTTTTTTCTTTCGCCAGCCATATAAGCTGGAGATGATGAATTTTTGAAATCTAGCCAACGGATAAGTTTTGCCTGTTTTAACATCTGGCAAGATTTCTAGAAAGTCGATAGTGTTTTGGGCTTTCTCTGGGAAATAATCAAATTCAAAATTAGAATTGCTGATGTTTTTTAAATCATCCAAATGTCTTTGGCAAGCTTTGATAACTTTCTGACAAGCTTTAACATTGCCTTCGACCACATCGAGTGCATAATAAAAAGCAGTATCTCTATACTGCTCAGGAATTTCTGCATAATCGTAAGCTATTTTGATTACCTCCTCTCTTTTTTAAATACGGAACGACTGTCCGAGAGTTCTTTTGAATCCTCTACCATCATTAATGTCAAAAAATTCAATAAAGAATCCATTTTCCCACGGTGCATCGATTGCGTTTTCGGATTCGAAGCAAAATTTTACTTTAGCAATGTGGGGCACTTCTTCTCCGTCTATTTTCACAATTGGACAGCTATCACCTTCTGTTATTTTAATAGAGAATTCTTTTACTCGCTTCATTTTTTATTTCCTTTCACTAATTCCCAAACTTATCAAACATTGTGTCTTTCTTTTCTTCTGTTTTAGGTACATACATTTTCATACGACTGTCGACAGTCAAACCTAGTTGAGCCGCACATGATTTAATGTTATTCGTTGCTTTTTCAAGCGTAACAACTAATGGATTTTGAATCCACATGCCTTTATCTTCGCTAAAAACAGAAATACCTATTTCATTTACTTTTTGACTTGCTTCGACATATATACCGTACCATGTGCAATAATTTTCTAAAATCGCTCTATCCAAATCACGAACTGGCAAACTTTTTAAATCTTCAACGATACGAGCGTATTCAGCTTTCGCTGTTTCTCCTAAGTGTTCAGGAGGTGTTAGTTGTAACTCAATCAAACCGTCACCAGCAGATTTTTGGATTTCGACACGTACAGCTTTTTCAGCTTTAGTCAAATGTTTTTTGTTATTTTCAACTACCTTTAACTTTCGTCCCAAGCTTTACACCTCCTTTACATTAAAATTTTTAGCTTTCAAAAATTCAAAAAGGGAAAATTGCGCACGGAAGAGGGCGGCGTTGTTATATCCGAACAATACATAGCCCCGATAAAAAAATAAGGGGTATTTCCGAATATTTATATCCCCTCACACCCGTTATAGGTGGGATAATTCGCCTTTTCTATGCTATTTTTTGCCATAATTCTCACGATTAGCTTTAGCATCGTTGCATGCTTTACAACTCGCTTGAAGGTTTGTCAAGTCTAATCTTCTTTTCCAATCTTTTTTAATTGGAATTATATGGTCAACCATTGTTGCTTCTCTTCCGCACATTTGACAGACATAATCATCACGAAGTAATACTAACTTACTTGTGCTTCTCCAAACAGAACTATTGTAGAACCTTGTCAGCTTCTTATCATAGTTCCATCTAGTCTTGTTATAGTTCTTGTACTCCTCACTTCGACTATCAAAATCTACTTGCTTTCGCTTTCCACCAACAACAGTAAGTTTCTGTGGTTTCATATTTCTTTTCCATTTTTTTGCATAACAAAAGGAGCTACCTTTTAGCTCCCCTCGTCATTATTTCATACTACTATATTAGCATGGCAGATTGTATTTGTGAGTATTACTTTGTACTATTTCCGTATGTTTTAGTATTGATTTAGTATAACGTTCAGGCTTCTTACAGCTTTCGCTTTAATTGTGTAATACTTGTTGCGATTAAGTTCGAGTTTGTCAATAGCTTCGTCAAACGTTTGACAATTGAGATAAGTAGTCAGCAGCACATGACGCTGTGCACTGTCGGGTATTTGCATAATGACGCCAATGATTTCTTCGCGCCGTTTGACTAAACGGTCAATCTCTGCCAGCCCGTAATCAGATGCGTCAATGATTGAAACATTCTTATCTGTCTGTGTACGTCTAACACCTCCGCTCACTTTCATGTCAGACCATTGCGGCGACGTGAACAGTGAGCTTCTGGTGTTCTCGATGTCTAATTTTAATTGCTTAATCGTTTTAGGAATTAATCTAAGTTCTTCTAAAATATAATCTGCTTTAGTTTTAATCCTGCTCACGTCTTTTCTCCTTCGATATGTTATAATATAAGTAATTGTTTAATATCGATGAAGTCTTGCGTAAGCAGGACTTTTTTGTGTTGTAACAGCTAGCGATAACCGCACCACACTTTAAAAGAAAAATAGTATTAAGTACCTCTTTTCTATTTTTAAATTTCGCTATGTTTGCCAGCAAGTAAACCAGATGAACCTTGCCAGCTGTACTAATTTTGTAAGAAGGTTTTCCTTTATATTTATTTTCTGGTTTAACGACTGCAAATGGATTCGAACCACCTGCAGCCCTTTTGCAGAATACTGTTCCCAATAGTATCCGCGAATCTTCTGGAAAATACTTCGAGAGAATTTAGAGAAAACTCGAAGTTAATGAGCCATTTTCCATGGTTCTAGAATAATTTAGAGTCCTAAAGCGCCCGACTAGAAAAGCACTTATCATAGGCCTGCTTTCTTTTTTACTTTTTTTCTTTCTAGTCTAATACCCACGCAAGGATTCGAACCTTGCTAGATACCATTGTGGGTGATTAAAGCTTATAAAGCACCATAGCACTATAACCACTAGTACCCATACTAGTTGTATTTGCAGCAATTGAAACATTAATAATCTCATGGTCCTCTGCAAACTTATTGATATCCTGTCTCAGTTTATAAAAACTCGAATTATAAAAATCTTCCACTTTATTCATTTCATCCTCACCTCAACTTCAAATTCATAACCCTCAATAGTCACAGGAATAACTGCCATCTCCGTGCCTTTTTTAGGAATAAGTTCTAACATACTTTCAATGACTGTTTTACCAATTACGAGCTGCACTTCTAAAAGTTCAGCATGTGTATTTTCATATCTCATTTTATTCTCCTAATAATTCTAGATTTTCATATTTGTTGCCAACGACTTCAAAACAATCCACGTCGAAATCGCTAATTAAAGCATCAAATGAGAATGTTTTTTCATCCTTATCAATCGTCCCAAAATTGCAGTGCTTATCATCATAAATAACCTCTTCTACATAGCTTTCAAAACAACATTCATACCTAACAACGTCTCCCTCAAAAATTTCCTTGCCGCTTTTATCTTTAAGTCCTGTTGATTGCATGAGGATGAAATCGCTTGCTGGCACTTCATCAAAAGCAATTTCGTCATAACTTAGCAATAAGGTATCATCTTTGAAAGGATAGACATCGTAATACATCACTTTGCCTTCTTCTGTCCATGCTCTAAATTTTGGTGTCATTTAATTGTCTCCTCTATTCTTAAGAAATACATCGATAATGTGATAAATCAACCCGCACGCCACTAATCTCGGTCGCTTTTTTTCATCGTACACTACAAACATTGGGAATCCCAGCAGGATCCAAGTCACAAATATCATTCATCCACCTCTCTGTACGTTTCCTCGAAAATGTCTTTTCGGCACACGTAGCATTCGCCAGTTTGATTTTTAATAAGATAATCAAAATCATTAAAGCCCATATAGCCTTCGAAAGTTTTAATCGTATGAAAAAGTCCTATCTCACCGAACAAAATATTTTGGTTATTAGCAAACTCTCTAACCTCATCGTAATTGTACGGTTTTACCTGAATCGCTTCGACAGGTGTTGTTTTGATGTACTTTTTAATCATTCTTCATCCTCTCTATAATTCAACCACGGCTCAATAGAACTGTGCTTCCCGCATTTTGAGCATTCAAGATGATATTTACTGCTAAAGATAAATATCCCCTTCGTCTCTTTCTTTACATAATCGTGTCTGCGAAAGAATTGTTTCAAATTCTGTCTAAGTTCTTTCTTTTGTTCATTGAACTTATAAGCAAGCATTTTAAGAGTATCGAACATTATTGCACCTCATCACTCTTCATTTAGTTCAGCTAGTTTGTTCCACATACCGCCAGCAAGATGACTAACTTCTTTAATTTCGCTAATTTGCTTTGGCTTTTCTTTATATTCCCACCATTCGTTACCGTCGTATTCGTGACGTTCAATCCACCAATTGTCGCCAACAACAACCAAATCCTCTGCTACTTCCGGAGCACCAAAACCTGAATCATAGTCAGATTTCTTGGCGACTTTTTCAAAATTTTCTTTTGTAATTCCAAAATTTGAGCCTTGAACATATTTGACATCTTTAAATGTTTTTCCGTAAGTCGCTAACTCTCTTAATGTTTCTTCCCATAAATTAGTCATTTTCCACCTTTTTCGCAAATTTCCAAGCCCATTCAAAATCCTTTTTGATTTCTAATTCAGTTAGTTTACACTTTCCAAAAGTTTCCCAACAATCTCCACCAGAGAATGTAGCAACAAAGAGTTTTCCATCACAGTCCTTACAAAGCACCAAACGAATAAAACCATTTGGATTCGGTATTTCAACCGTATACAGCTTCTCTTTCTTGACTTCATAACCAAATTGGTGCATGTTAGCAAGTGTCTGAATTGGTTTATTATCGTCATTACAAAACCATTTATATAAATCATCGTTTAATCGCTCTTCACTGAACTGTATACAAAAGTCATACACACTATCTTCAAAGTCATCTTTATGTTCTTCATACCAATCCGCCACATATTGCGGAACCACAGGTTTTTCTGGAGCATTAAGGAAGCAAGAATTACATAGAGCGTTGCCTTTTGCTTCTTCGAAGCCCGCTTCATAAGCCTCGTTAAGAGTTATAGCAGTAAAGAACTTTGGCGGTTTCATATTTTTTATCGTTTGTTGAAATTCTTGTTTATTCATCTTCCACCTCTGTAACTTCATATTCATCTAAATTGTTAAAGCCATATTCCGCTAGTTCATCTCTAGTAAAGATCGTCTTCACTGAGCCATTTCCCTGGAAAATACCAAGAGAGAATCCGTTCGACTTAAGTGCCACTTTGTACTCCGCGACTTTATAACCATACAACCTCATCTTAACAAGCGTTTCGATTGGTTTGTTTGCAGAAGACTTAAACCACCAGTACAATTCGTCGCTTAGTTGGCTTTCGTCTTCATAAAATTGTGCGCAAAGTTCATACACCCCACCTTCAAGATCATCTTTGATAGACTCGTAGAAGTCTGCTACGTATCTTGGAACTGCAGGTCTTTTTGGTTCGTCTAGTTGCTCGGCAAGATAAATAGCGTAATTAATGGCAAGATCATAGAACTTATTAAAGTCGGTGGCATCAATTTCTGATGGTGCTGTTAATTGTTTTTTCAGTTTGTCAATTAATTCTTGTTTATTCATATATTCCCTCCGTTTCCTGTAAGTATTCGGCTTCTGTTATATACCCTTGTGATTCTAATAGCTTTATCTTGTACTCAAACAAGTTGTTAAACACTTCGCTACCAGAGCTCGTCTTTCTTGTTACACTCTTCCCGCAGCGCGTGCAAATTCGTGTTTTGTATGTGTTGATCATATAAGTCGATATCGAATCTTGCGGCGTAGTATACCACAAATATGTCTTATACCTATGATCACAGAACAATTGTTTTAATATGCTCATATTCACCTCACAACCCTAATTCATTAACTTTCATCTCATTAGCTCCTTCATTCGATGACAGACTGCCTTATCAGGCAGAACTGCTCTAGATAATAATCTGTTAGCGTCATTTGCTGAAATGTGCAGCATCTTACCAATTTCAATATAGCTCTTTAAATGTTTCTTATGCGTCCAGTCAGTGAATGCCTCTAAAACTTCTAAAGGTGTTTCAACCTCGTGTTCTGAGAATGTCACTGCGTACATCACACGACGTCTATTTACTGTTTTCCCCATATTTACACCTCAACTAAAACTCTCTTTGTTCGTTTCTGTATTGACGGATAGCGTAAGCGTTTGATAATCTTTTCTTCGACTCCTAATTCGTCTGCAATTTCTTTAGTCGTTCCAATTGTGATGAATTCATCATCATTGTATAGCGCATACTCTTTCATTCAATTTCCTCGATTTCAATTTCAATTCGTGGATTTGGACTATATAGCTTTTTGGCTCTTAAATCACACACAATATTGTCATCAGACCAGACGATTTCAGATTTTGAAATGCTGTCAAACAATGATTTGATTAGATTATCCAAATCTGGCTTTTTAACGTGCCATAACAGCCGTGAAATGTATTTTGAATATAATTGTTTAGCTTTATCTTTCGCACGATCTGACGGCTTCTTAGAGACATTCTGGGGCGCTCTCATATAAAATGTAACTTCTACACGAACAGCACCGTCAAAATAATGTCCATCGTAATTTTCTTTGATGTAATCTGTGACCTGCTTCCGCCACTTCATCATTTTTGAATCTTCATACACCGCTGCATGCCGTCCTCTGATTGTTGCTCGTGGTCTTGATTGTGGTTTTGGTTCAAACGGTATTAGAAACATCATTCCAAAACTCCTTTAAACTCAAACACATTAAAGAAGTTTCGCTTATTTTCTTCGATAAATTCAAATAGTGCTTGAATTTCAGCGAGTTCTTTTTTCAAATCTTTAGCTTGACTTGATGTCTCAAGTTCTAAATCAAATTTTGGAATAGCTCGTAAGTTTAATTTATAAATTGGCTCAAATAAATCACCGTTTTCATCTAATGTTGCTTGATTTTCCTTAGTTTCAAAAGAAGCTGTGATTTCCCAATTGGGATTTCCGAGAATTGAAATCGCTCGTACAACTTCATTAATTTCAACTAGATAGTCTGTTTTTGGTACTAAAATTTTGCTCATTTTTATATCCTCAAAAAACAAAAGCGGGCACATTCAAAAGTGTGAGTATAAGGCTTGCGCCCGCTGAAATTCTTTACATGTCGTCCTGTTAACCGACACGTACTTTCTAGTTCGCTTTTTTCGTGGTTCACGACACGTATTTATCAATTATGTTCAAAACTCTGTTTTCGGAAATAAAGTTTTCATTGCCAATGCGAATAACTTTGTATTCTTTTTCTGCTTTAATTTCATGAAAAAGAATCTCTCTAAGGCTTCTAGCTGGGCAGTCTGAATATCCTAACAAATAAGCTGTATTTACCCCAAAAAAATCAGCAAACATTTTAGCTTTGTCAGATTTTATATCTGTTTCTCCGTTTTCCCAACGTGAGATTGTTTTTTCATTGACATTTAACAATTTAGCTAATTCTTTTTGAGTTATACTTTTTCTTTTCTTAATTCTTTTAATCTGTTCATATCAATAAACCTCAACTCGTTTTGTGAGTTTTTTCTCTCTGCAGTACTCGCAATGCCCGCACGGTTTTGCTTGCGCTCTGCCGCGCTTAACATCGTCCAAGTGGATTTATGTCAATATAGTAGACACAAAAACTCAAATTTTTATGCAGTTTTTCTTAAAGCATCTTCAAGCTGTTGAGGAGTAATATAACCGATACTGCTATGAAGCCTTTTTCTGTTGTACCAGGA
>ENA-OPZZ01001075-OPZZ01001075.1-human-gut-metagenome-genome-assembly--contig:-NODE-1075-length-18668-cov-3.432771_pt1 | contig 18668 bp, 20 predicted proteins | sample MGYA00242487_ERZ504511 | MGnify/ENA primary metagenome ERZ504511 (study PRJEB26092, sample SAMD00036241) | human gut metagenome | host: Homo sapiens | study: EMG produced TPA metagenomics assembly of... | reverse complement strand
GTGATGGACTCGGTGAATGTGGACCTGTACATCGACGCTGAGGAGGACACCGAGGCACTGTGCATCAGCGCGGGCATCTTCCGCCGTCTGATGCAGCAGAATGTCTATGTGCGCTGCTACGCCTACCAGCTCACGGCAGAGCGCTTTTCCGACACCATGTGGACGATGCAGCAGATCCTGTTCATGAGCGCCGACCGGCGGCTGGCCATCTTTCTCACCGACGAGCTGGCCAAGACCGGCGGCGACGAGGTGCGCATGACCCACGATCAGATGGCAAAGTACATGGGCTCTGCCCGCGAGGTGGTGAGCCGGATGCTCAAATACTTCGCGCAGGAGGGCTGGGTGCGGCTGTACCGCGGCGGGGTGCAGGTGCTGGATAAGCCAAAGCTGCAGCAGCTGGCAAGAGGCGAATGAAAAAGAGGACGATGCGCTATGCATCGTCCTCTTTGCTGTTACGGGAGATCAGCCTTTGCAGCCCTGCTCTTCCCAGTCGCCGAAATCGCTGGCGTCAGCGATCTTGGTGGCGTCGACTGCGTTGCTCGTCTGGGGCGCGCGGGCGCTCCGCGGGGTTGGGGTTCGGGGCCTCGGGGTCGATACACCGGGCGCTCTTCGCTCCGGTCCGGCAGGGCCACCGGCTCGTTTGCGGCGGGTGCCTCGGCAGCGGGCTCGGCAGGAGCTTCCGGGGCGTCGGCTTCGGCCGGGGCGGCGGGCTGCTCTGCGGCGTCGTCCGCTGCTTTGGCCTCTGCTTCGGCGTAGGCCTCGGCGGTCTTTTCGGCCTCGGCGGCGTCCTGCTCGGCTTCTTCGGGGAACTCGACCTCCTCCACATGGAGCGGGTCTTTCTGGTTCAGGATCTTGTCCAGTGCCACGATGGCGGCACCGGTGACGGCGGCGGCTTCTCCGACCCGTTCGGCCTGTGGTAAAGCCGACCCAACAACGTCACACGGTGTTGAGCGGTAACCGCTGAACACCGTGTCAGACAAGCAAAGGCCCGTGGCAGTGAGCAAACTCCTGCCACGGGCCTTTCGTATGCGCTATTGTGCCCTGCGCCCATGCCGCCAACGTAGTTTCGATATCCGGCATGTCGCACAACGCTCGTTGATAGGGTAGGTCAAGCACTGAGTTCGGGCGGTGCTCCGAACAAAGCGCATAATTCAATACAAAACTGAACATTTCTTTACGCCGTGTATCGGAAGGTCGCGCGGGAGCCAGAGCAAAGCGAAGCCCCCAGGCAAAGCCGCCGGTGGGTTAACAAGGCGTGACCGCAGCGCCGATTGCGCGGGCCACGCTTGCCGTACCGCAATCGACTCCGTATACGAGCGTAAGGAGCAATGATGGGCGCACTCATCAGATTCTTCACCAAAATTCTCGACATCTGCAAGCTTGTGCCGATGCTTCCGGTCGTCGTCATCGCCGCAATTCCGCTGGCTTTACTGGGCGATTGGCGTCCGTGGGGCAATGCGATGGCGATTCCGGTACTTGGCAATCCGGGCTTCGGCCAGTGGCTGGTTATCGCATTGGTGCTGATTATCGTGATTGACACTGTGCGCGGCATGATTGACGATTTGCGTCATGGGCAGGTTGGAGTCGATGTGCTGGCCGTGGTCGCGATCCTCTCCACCGTGGCCGTCGCCGAATACTGGGCAAGTTGGGCGGTGACGCTGATGATTACGTCCGGCGAGGCCATTGAGGAATACGCCCAAGCCAAGGCCGAGCGCAGTCTGACCGCGCTTATGGAAGCCGCGCCGCAGACCGCACACGTCGTCAACCTGCCTGGTGTGGGGTGTGGGTTTGCTACCGATAAGGGCGATTCGTCCGATGGCTTCCGGCGTGTGGGCTTGGCGTCGGCTGCGGCCGCCGCGCACCGCTTCGACACGGTGCCGGTCGAGCAGGTGCAGCTGGGCGACGTACTCATGGTGTTGCCGGGCGAAACTGTGCCGGTTGACGGTGAGCTGCTGTCCGGCACGGCCACGCTCGACCTGAGCAATATCAACGGTGAGCCGGTGCCGCGTGAAGTGTTCGCCGGCGCCGCGTGATGTCCGGCGCGGTGAACGGCTCGACTGCATTGACCATGCGTGCCACCCAGGTGGCCGCCGATTCGCAGTACCAGCGCATCCTCGAGCTCGTGGCCTCCGCGCAGGAGTCGCGCCCGGCCGTGGTAAAAACCGCTGACCGCTTGGCCGTGCCCTTTACCGTGCTCTCGCTGATGATTGCCGGCATCGCATGGGCGATGTCCGGGGTGCCGACGCGATTCGCCCAGGTGCTGGTGCTGGCCACGCCCTGCCCGCTGCTCATCGCCGCACCGGTGGCATACATCGCCGGAACCGGACGCCTCGCCGCAGCCGGCGTGCTTATCAAAGCACAGGACGTGCTGGAAAACCTTGGCCGCGTCACGCAGGTGTTCTTCGACAAAACCGGTACGCTCACCGTCAAGCAGCCGCAGGTGGTGCGCGTCGAGATGTTGCCCGGCGCTGCAACCCGTCTCAACGAAGACCATGTGCTGATGATGGCCGGCGCGGTGGAAAGCTACTCGGTGCACATCCTGTCCAAAGGCATTGCCAAGGCCGGCGCGGAGGCGCTGGCCCGACTGCGCCAGCGGTTCGAGGATGGCCAGCGCCTGTGCCCAGAGCCGGAGGCCAGCTGGCCTGGCCATGGCCGGGAGTATCCGGTCGTCAAGAACATCAATGAAGACGCCGGCAAGGGCGTTTCCGGCGAGGTGAACGGACACGCGGTGCGCGTTGGCCGGCTGTCTTTCGCGGCTGCTGGGGAGGATGGATTCCTGGCGGTCGGCGAGGCTGCCCCCCTCAGCCCGCGAAGCGGCCAGCTCCCCCTAAGAGGGGGAGCTCAGCAAAAAGATGACCTGCGCACTCGCTTTGGCCTGCTGCAGCCGGATGAGATGGCGTCCTACGTGTCCGTTGACGGCCGGCTGATCGCGCGCATCGTGCTGCGCGATGTGCCGCGCGCCAACGCCAAGGCAGCGCTCGCCAAACTGCATGAGTTGGGCGTCACCGAGCTCGCCATGCTTACCGGTGACAAGCGGGCTTCCGCCAATATCATTGCCAGCGAAGTCGGCATTGACGAGGTTCACGCCGAACTGTTCCCGGAGGATAAGGTAGCCGCAGTCAGGGCCGCTACAGGAGCCGGCAAAACCGTCACGATGATGGTTGGTGACGGTGTGAATGATGCCCCGGTGCTCGCTGTTGCCGATATCGGCGTGGCCATGACCGATGGCACGTCCACCGCCGCTTCCGAAAGCGCTCAGGTGGTCATTATGAATGACAATATCGCCGCCGTGCCGCGCGCCATCGCCATTGCACGCCGCACCAAGCGCGTGATGCTTCAAGCCGTAATCGCGGGCCTTGTGCTTGCCACCATCGGCATGATTGCCGCCGCGTTCAACCTTATCCCGGTCGTCGTCGGTGCCTTCCTCCAGGAGGCCATCGACGTGGTGAGCATCCTCTGGGCCCTCACTGCCCTAATTGATCGGGACTGATTAAGAATATGAGGCTTCTGCTGTTTTTGTAGGTCAGTTGACTGACCGGGATGGTCGTATGTCGAGTCCACCGCATCGAAACATAATCGGGGCGATACGGTTGGTGACGTGGCGGAAACGGAAATCCCACCCACGAAAGCAGCAATAGCATCGGAGTTATTCATTAGGTCGATTTGACGTTTATTAGGTCGGTCCTTGGTCGGAGCGGCCCTTGAAACCCCGCCGTTCCAAGGGATGGCTTCAGCACCCTCCGACCTAATGGACGAAGAAATGACCTAATGAATGCAATCGAGGTCGTAAAGAGCCGTTGGAGGTGACGTCTTTAATGCCTCAAGGGATTCACTGATTGCACAGAATTCCTACTGCTCTGCGGCGGCTCTTTACCGTCGGCCTTCTAGCCAATCGAGGGCGGAAGTGACGCGGATTCCTTGTGAGACATAACTATGTTCAACCCGACTGGTTACGTACTGTTGCTCACACGGTATACCGAGAACATTGCCAATTAAAGTGAGGTGCCGAGCGAATCGGTCATGATAGGTTTGTCCGGATTTGATTTCTATGAGCATACGGTTGTTAGGATCGGTGAAATCCAACAAATCCACCTCGACCTTGCTGGCATCGCGGTAGAAGAATAATTGTGGCTCCTGATTGGCGTTCAAATGCTGTTTCATGGTTTCCGCAATGATGAGGTTTTCAAATATATCGCCGAACTTGGGGTGCGCAACCAGTGCTTCGACCGTCCGAATGCCCAAGAGATGGCACAGCAAGCCAGTGTCATAAAAATAGAGTTTCGGCGTTTTGACCACCTGTTTGCGTGCGTTCGTGTAGAACGGCATGAGATGGAATGCGATGTAACTTGATTCCAGAATCGACATCCATGCCTTTACGGTTCGCGGACTTACACCAAGTTCATTGGCGATGTTGGTGTAGTTTATGAGTGCTCCGGAACTGAGTGCGCAAAGAGTCAAGAATCGGCGGAAGTCAGCCAAATTGCGTACATCAAGATATTCGGAAACATCACGTTCGATATAAGTGTCGATGTAGTTCGAGAAGAACAGATTGAGCGGCATTCTCGTGTCGTAAATGCGTGGATAACCGCCTTGCAGCATAAACGTATCCGGAGTAAGGGCCTGATTCGCCTTGCATGCTTCTTGGAATGAGAACGGCAATAACTTGACCAAACCGACTCGGCCTGCCAGTGATTGTTGAATACGCTTGAGTAGTAGGAAATTTTGAGAACCAGAGAGGACATATTGTCCTTGTTCGCTACGTTCGTCGGAAGCCACTTGAATCATGGAGAACAAATCAGGAGCATATTGAGCTTCATCCACTATGAGCTTGGAAGGACGCTGCCGAATGAATCCCACCGGGTCGTCAATGGCGGCTTTGCGTGTCTCAGGATTTTCCAGATTCACGTAGTCATAATCAGGGAACATGGCTTTTGCCAGCGTGGATTTGCCGCTTTGCCGAGGCCCGGTAATAGAGACCACGGGAAACCATTGCGCAAGTTGTTTGGCCTGTTTCCCGAGCGCGCGTGGAATCATCGATGCCTCTTTCCCATAATCCGACATTACTGATTACCATAATCTTACATTAGAGAAACCCATAATCCTACATTAGGAAAACCCATAATCTGACATTAGCAGTGCTCGTAGGTTTCCCAAACGCACAAACTATGGCCTAATACACAGAATTCCCACCACTCTCCCTCTGTCGCAACGGAAGGCTTTGCGTTAGGCTAGAGCGCGTGACTGAATCCGTGAATACTGAACTCCGCATTGCTGTTATCGGCGCTGGCCCGGCCGGCGTCTACTCATCCGATATCTTCCTGCGCCAGCTCAAGAAGCTGGGCGAAGAGCTTGGCCTCGGCACCGAAGCGCGCATCGACCTGTTCGAGAAGCTGCCCGTGCCGTTCGGCCTGGTGCGTTACGGTGTGGCCCCGGACCACCCGTCCATCAAGTTCATCGCCTCCGCGCTTGAGAAGACGCTCGACAACCCGAACATCCACCTCTACTGCGATGTGGAATTCGGCAAGGACGTGACCCTTGACGACCTGCTGGCCCGTTACGACGCCGTGCTGTTCGCCACCGGCGCGGTCAAGGACAAGCCGCTGAACCTGCCCGGTGCCGACCTTGAAGGTGTGTACGGTGCCGCCAAGTTCGTCGAATGGTACGACGGTTACCCCACCGGTGCCCGAGAATGGCCGCTCACGGCCGAGAACGTCGCCGTAATCGGCGGCGGCAACGTGGCCATGGACGTGGCCCGCGAACTCATGCGCAACGCCGACGACCTCAAGGCCAAGACCGATATTCCGGACAACGTGTACGAGGGCATCGGCCAGAACAAGGCCAAGGTGCTCCACCTGTTCATCCGCCGTGGCGTGGCCCAGGCCAAGTTCAGCGTGCAGGAACTGCGCGAGATGGAGAAGCTGCCCGGCGTGCAGCTCATCATCAACGAAGACGACTTCGATCTGGACGACGAGACCATCGAGGTGGCCGGCAAGGACAAGCTCACTCGTCAGATGGTCGAAGAGCTGTTCGCCATCCGCGAGATGGCCGAAGACATGGAGGATGACGGCGACGTCGACTTCGAAGGCAACCCGGCCGACCGCAAGTACTACGTGCACTTCAACTCCGCCCCCACCGAGATCCTCGGCGAGGACGGCAAGGTCAAGGCCATTCGCGTGGAGCGCACCGAAACCGGTGCCGACGGCAAGATGCACCGCACCGGTGAGTTCACCGACTACCCGGTCGAGGCCGTCTACCACGCCATCGGCTACAAGCCCGCCGAAGCCCCCGGCATCACCTACGACGAGCACGGCGCTCACCTGGCCAACGCCAACGGCGACGGCCGCATCACCACCGAGGCCGACGGCGGCGAAGTGCGCGACCGCCTGTACGCCACCGGTTGGGCCAAGCGCGGACCGGTGGGTCTGATTGGCTCCACCAAGTCCGATGCGCTCGCCATCGTGACCAACATGCTCGAGGATCTGGCCAAGGCCGCTGAAGGTGGCCGCGTGGCAGCCGACCGCGCCCCCGAATCCATCGATCGACTGCTGGCCGAGCGCGGCATTCGCCCGATCGACTTCGCCGGCTGGAAGAAGGTCGACGCCTTCGAGCGCGCCGAGGGCGCCAAGGAAGGTCGCGAGCACAAGAAGGTCATCGAGCCCGACCAGATGCGTGAGCTCGCCCTGGCCTGACGTTCGCCCACGCCCGTCCGGTATTCGTCCACCCGGCCGCGCCCCGTGCGGACGCGGCCGGGCTCGGGGCCGGACGGGCCGGGCGAATATGGGACATTGCGCGTGGCGCATATCCAGCAATCATTCAGCCTGCGATTTTAGTGTGTGCATTATGGATGCCAAAGTACGGGTGCACGGCCATTTCAACGGCCTGAAAACAACGCTGCTGTTTGCCCTGATGTGGGCCATCATCATGCTGATTTGGTGGGCCACGGGCGGCAGTCGGCAAACCCTGAGCATCTATATCGTCATCGGCCTGATTACCACGTTCGGCACCTACTGGTTCTCCGACAAACTCGCCATCGCCTCCATGGGCGCGCGGGAAGTCAGCGAGCAGGAAGCCCCGGAGATCTACCAGATTGTGCGTGAACTGAGCGCCAAGGCCGGCAAGCCGATGCCTCGCATCTACATCGCCCCCACCATGAGCCCGAACGCCTTCGCCACCGGGCGCAACGAACGGCACGCGGCCGTCTGCTGTACCCAAGGCATCCTGCAGATTCTCAACGCCCGTGAACTGCGTGGTGTGCTGGGCCACGAACTTATGCACGTGTACAACCACGACATCCTGACTTCCGCCATCGCCTCTGCCATGGCCACCGTCATCTCCTACCTAGGCTATTCGCTGATGTATTTCGGCGGCGGTTCGCGAGACGACCGCGACAGTTCCGGTGGCCTCGGCCTGATCGGCGCATTGCTGAGCGTGATTCTCGCGCCGATCGCCGCGTCTTTGATCCAGATGGCCATCTCCCGCACCCGCGAGTACGACGCCGATGAAGACGGCAGCCTGCTTACCGGCGATCCCGAGGCCCTGGCTTCCGCACTGAACAAGATTTCCTACGGCGCGCAGACCACGCCGATGCGCAAAACCGCCGGCACCCAGTCCGTCTCCGCAATGATGATCGCCAACCCGTTCTCCGCGGTCGGCTTCTCGCGCTTGTTCTCCACACATCCGCCGACCGATGAGCGCATCGCGCGCCTCATGCAGATGGCCAACGAAATGAACGGCACGCCGATCGCTCCGCCCACCTACTCCACGCGCGTCGGCAGGTGACGTGCTAGGATAACTACTCGTACCTCGTTTGGCTGAGCATGCTCGTCACGTGAGGTGCAGCAGCCGTAAGGCATGCGGACATAGTTCATCGGTAGAATGAAAGCTTCCCAAGCTTTAGAGGCGGGTTCGACTCCCGTTGTCCGCTCCATTGATTTTCAATGATTTTCATTATTTCCGGGAAAGTGTCGCGCATGATCGCAAAACTACGCGCTATTTGAGCGCTTTGCCCGCGGAACCCAGCTGCCGGCAAGCCTCGACCACGCGGGCGGACATGGAATCCTCGGCCTTACGGCCCCAAGAACGCGGATCGTAGAACTTCTTCTCGCCCACTTCGCCGTCGATTTTCAGCACCTTGTCGTAGTTCTCGAACACGTGGTCGGCGATTGGACGGGTGAAGGCGTACTGGGTATCGGTGTCGATGTTCATCTTGATCACGCCGTAGCTTACAGCTTCGGCGATTTCTTCCGGGCGTGAACCGGAGCCGCCGTGGAACACCAGCTCAAACGGCTTGCCGTTGGGGAAATCGACTATGCCGGCCGCGCTAGGCAACTCGCCTTCGGCCACCGCGCGCGCCACACGCGCCTGAATGTCGCCGAGTAGCGACGGACGCAGCTTGACCACGCCGGGCTTGTAGGCACCATGTACATTGCCGAATGTGAAAGCGGCCATGTACCGGCCACGTTCGCCCAAACCCAGTCGGCGGGCGACTTCGAGGCCATCTTCCGGAGTGGAATACAGCTTTTCATTGATTTCGGCGGAGTGGCCGTCTTCCTCACCGCCGACCGCGCCGATTTCGATTTCGAGCACGGTGTGCGCCTTCTGCGACTTGTCGAGCAGTTCCTCGGCGATGTCCAGATTTTCCTTGAGCGGCACGGTGGAGCCATCCCACATATGCGACTGGAATGTAGGCTCCTGGCCTCGTGCCACCTGATCGGCCTCATGCGCGAGCAGAGGACGCGCCCACTCATCCAGATACTGCTTGGCGCAGTGGTCGGTGTGCAGGGCGATGGTGATGTTCGGGTATTTCGCAGCCACTTCATGTGCGAAAGCCGCCAGTGCCAGCGAGCCGGTAACGCGATCATTGACCCCTATGCCGGAGACGTAAGCCGCGCCTCCCACGGAAATCTGGATGATGCCGTCGGACTCGGCGTCTGCGAAGCCCTTCAATGCGGCATTCAGCGTCTGTGAGCTGGTTACGTTGATGGCTGGATAGGCGTAACCGCCTCGGCGGGCGGCATCGAGCATTTCGGCATAGCGTTCCGGTGTTGCGATCGTCATGGCTTCATTATCGCGCGAGGCATGCCCGCTAGGCCCCGTTCTTCAACCTGTGCGCTTGTGCGATTGGTCACAGCGCCGCCTCGTACGAGTAGAAATTCGTCACCCATTCCGGGTCGTCGCACCCCCAGCCTCGCCCTGCGTGAGACGAAACTTCGCAGGGTAGAGGGTGTAAGGTAGTCTGTTTCCGGCGGAATCGTGCGAATGCGGAGGTGCATCATGCCTGGAATTGTTCTTATCGGTGCTCAGTGGGGCGACGAGGGTAAAGGCAAGGCTACCGATCTGATCGGCACCAAGGTCGATTACGTCGCGCGCTTCAACGGCGGCAACAACGCGGGCCATAGCGTGGTGGTCGGCGACGAGTCGTACGCCCTGCACCTGCTGCCCTCCGGCATCATCAACCCGAACCTCACCCCGGTGATCGGCAACGGCGTGGTCGTGGACCCGGAAGTGCTCTTCGAGGAGATTGACGGCCTGGAATCCCGCGGCATCGATTGCTCCCACCTCAAGGTGAGCGAGGCCGCGCACATCATCGCGCCCTACCACCGCACACTCGACAAGGTGACTGAACGCTTCCTTGGCAAGCACAAGATCGGCACCACCGGCCGTGGCATCGGCCCAGCCTACGCGGACAAGATCAACCGTGTCGGCATCCGCGTGCATGACCTGTTCAACGCCGACCATCTGCACGACAAGGTGGAGGCCAGCCTGCACCAGAAGAACCAGATGCTGGTCAAGCTCTACAACCGTCGTCCGATCGACGTGGACCAGACCACCGAGGAGCTGCTGAAGCTCGGCGAACGCCTCAAGCCGTACGTGGCCAACACCGGCCTGATTCTCAACAAGGCGCTTGACGAAGGCAAGACCGTACTGTTTGAAGGCGCTCAGGCCACCATGCTTGACGTGGACCACGGCACCTACCCGTTCGTCACCTCTTCCAACCCGACCGCCGGCGGCGCCTGCACCGGCACCGGCGTGGGCCCCACCAAGATCACCCGCGTAATCGGCGTCTCCAAGGCCTACGTCACCCGCGTGGGCGAAGGCCCATTCCCCACCGAACTGCTGGACGAGTCCGGCGAATGGCTGCGTCAGCAGGGCCACGAGTTCGGCGTGACCACCGGCCGCCCGCGTCGCTGTGGTTGGTTCGATGCGGTCGTCAACCGTTACGCCTCCCAGGTCAACGGCCTGACCGACATCGTGCTCACCAAGCTCGACGTGCTCACCGGCCTGAAGGAGATTCCGATCTGCGTGGCCTACGACGTGGACGGCGAACGTCACGACGATATGCCGACTGATCAGGCCGCTTTCGCCGCCGCCAAGCCGATTTACGAGACCATGCCCGGCTGGGATGAAGACATCTCCGACTGCCACTCCTTCGACGAGCTGCCCGCCACCTGCCAGGCCTACGTCAAGCGTTTGGAAGAGCTGAGCGGCTGCCGTATCTCCGTGATCGGCACCGGCCCGCAGCGCGATCACATCATTTCCGTGCATTCGCTGATCGACTGATCAGCTGCGTCAACAATCGTTCGACCGCAATCCACAGTCGATACAGCCGGATAGATAGCCGATTCATATGCAGGAACCGACGCCCAGCACCCAAGAAATCTCGGCGGCCCAAGTACGCGCCCAGTCCACGCCTTCTCCGCAAGGCGCGGCTGCTGCCGCACGGCCGCCGCAGATTCCGCTTGCTCCCATAAAAAGAGTCCAGGCCCGCTTCAATCCGCTGGCCGACGGCATGATGTACCTCGTCGTGTTCTTCGGTGGCATGCTGGGCACGGCCATGCGCTACGGCTTGAATCTGATGATGCCCGCCACCGCCGCCCCGCACGGGTTCTGGCATTCATTCCATGTGCCCACATTCACGGCGAACATGATCGCCTGCTTTATCTTTGCATGCCTGGCGTCCTATCTGTCTCAGGCATCCTGGATTCGCAAACGCATCCGGCAGCTCACTTCGCGCGGCATCGGCATGGGCATGTGCGGAGGCTTCTCCACGCTCTCCGCACTGGCTATCGAGGAACTCACCAGATTGCATGCGGACCATATTGCCGGTGCCGTATGTTATCTGCTCATCAGCTTCGCCGGTGGCCTGCTGGTCGCCTACGCGGGTGCCCGACTTGGCTTGGCGCTCACCGTGCGACGTATGACGAAGATCGCCGCCGACGCGGTAATGAACCAGCGACAGTCGCCGAACGGTTCCGGCCGCCACGTGACCGCCGGAGAAACCGTCGTCATGCCCTCTGGCTCTGATGGCTCCCCCCTCAGTGCGCCGCCATCCTACGAGCCCGCGCCCATTACCGATGAGATTCCGCTGACCGGCGACCTCACCACAGGGGAGGTGCACTGATGACGTTCCTGCTCGTGTGCATGTGCGGCGGCCTCGGTGCCGTGGCCCGTTTCGTATTGAACACGTCGATTCAGCGATGGTGGAACCGACTGTTTCCGCTGTCCACGTTCATTATCAACGTAGTCGCCACGTTCTGTGCCGGCTTGGCCGCCGCCACATTCGCCCACCAAGTGGTGCCCGAATCGACGTACCTGCTGTTCGTCACCGGCTTCCTTGGTGGTTTCTCCACGTTCTCCACCGCAATCAATGAAATGGTGTCGTTGGCGCGTAACCGGCATCTCGCCATGGCCGCGTTCTATGTACTGGTCACCATCGTGGTGCCGGTGATCTGTGTGGCGTTGGGCTGGATCGTCGGCAGCCTGGCGCATTGATGCGCCTGTGTTCGTCCGCGCGCGAAATACCGCGATTACCGACTAATCGTCCATAAAACGTCTGTTATTTTCCTGTAACGAACCGGCTGCCCGGTAACGAGAGAGAAACCTCGACGCAACCGCGCGCGCTGATTGTCCTCCTAGGTTAAGAACCAATCCAGAGAGGACAGTTATATGACAGCCGTACACACTTCAATCCGGCGTCATCGACTGGGATTATTACTGCTGAGTGCAGTGTTCACCCTATTGATGGCGCTGAGTATCGCCACGCCAAGCCGCGCATTCGCGGCTGAGGCCGTGCCTACGTGCAACCCGACCGCCACGAACGGATGCGTTAATGGCATCCTGCAAGATGCGGATAAGAAGCCAATCGCCAATGTGGAGCTGAAGCTTTCCGGTCAGGAAGAGGCAACCACCACCACAGACGCGGAAGGCAAATGGGCGTTCTCCGTGAATGCCGATGGCAAATACACCGTGACGATGGATGAGTCCGTGGCCAAAGATCATGGTCTCAAGGCCGCCACCGCCGAAGTCGAAATTCAGAAAAACAGTTTCGACAAGGCTCGTCAGGTGGTTCGCTTCGACAAGCCCGCCGAGACGTCATCCACCAGCGGCACATCCGGTTCCGGTTCGTCGTCCACGTCCGGTTCCAGCTCATCCAGCACCGCATCTACGGGCGATGATGGTTCCGCAGCCAGCGCCAATATCGGCAAGCGTGTTTGGCAGCAGTGTTAAATAGAGTGATTCCTTTTACACTGGGAGTGAGCAGTTATATTGCAGGGGGGATACCTGATGAAATTAGGAAACTTTCACTTGAAGAAATATTAGATTATCATAGAAAATATTATCGACTTTCTAATAGTTATTTAGTTGTTTCTGCAAAGGAGGAGTTGGAAACGTATTTGGAAGGAATAGAAAGAACTATATCGAAACTTAATTTGAATATTCTTAAAGAGTACGTGGATTTTAAACCGGAAGGTGATGGCCTAGGAATAGGTGAAAAAAAGATGGTTTGGCAGGGGATAAATGTAGTGAAAACTCCTTTGTGCAGTTTGAAAAATAGATATGTGTTTTCTGTAAATTTTTTGCTAGATAAGCCAGATACAATACAAAAATATCTATTGTATAATAGTTTGAATAATATTATTTTTCAAAAAAAAGCTGAAGGTCTATAATGGAATGACAAAAATCATTTTAAATACTGGGATTGATTGTCCATATATAGGTTTTGCCTTGGCTTTATGTCAAAACAAAGATATTATTACGTTTTATGATGATTTAATGAAAAATATTAGCAATATGGATGAACAGCAATCATTTTATAAATTTTTGAATAGAGATGAATGGAGGATAGATGTATGGGAGAGATGGTTAGCAGAGATATTTATATATGATATGGATTTAGGAAAATTCATAGATAGCTTGAATTTCAATGAAGAGATTCTATGGCAAAATACAAATTTTTTACAAGGGAAGTGTAGTATCGCCTTAATTACGCCAGAAAAAAATATTGTATCTAAGGGGAGCAAAGATATTTTTTTAAAAATTCATTGCCTCCATTAAAAAGTAAAAATAGAGTCGATGAGATACATAATACATTATGCAGCGATAATAAAAGTTTCATTGAGCAGGCAAAAAGAATATGGATGGATGAAAAAATAGAACTAAGTTACAAAAATAAAGATTTGCGTTTATATTCGAATGACAAGCATGATGGATTTACATATTTATATTTTTATTATGATATTAATTCTTTAATTAACAGCAATAGTGATATTTTAAAATTATATTTTGCAGTAAAAATCTATATTGAAAATTGCCTTAGAAAACCAAAGAATATATGTTATATCAGGAATAGTGGTGGCATTTTTAATATGCATATTATAGGGTGTGAGAATAATTTTTAATCCGGATAACGTGAAAGTAAAGTTGCTTCTTGTAGGGAAAATCTCAAGTGGAAATGAAAGTAAGCTACTTGAATTTATCAAAAGCATTTTTACATATAAAACTAATGTTGAAAATGCGATAATAGATGTTCTAAATATGCACTATAGAGCATTGGAGAGGCAGGTTTATTCTGAACCAGATACTTTATTAAGAAGACGGTTTAAAGCAACATGCTCTATGTCTGGTCTTATTGAAGAGGCTACTTTGGGAATATTTATGTATGAAACTATTGGTAGTGAGAAGAATTTGCTTGAATATATAGGCGAAAAAATAGAGCGTTTCTGTGATATATTTTCTTTGCCGGCACAATTGAGTATATATTCGGATTCAAAAATAGAAAATGAGATAATGAGTTTTCTTAGCGAGTCGGATTTTTTTTCTAAACCATGTGGTTATTTAAAAAATTTAGAATTATTAGATAAAAGAGAAGGATTTGTCATTCCCTTACCTAATCAAAATATCGCTATTGGAGCTAATTATAAACGGTTGGGATACGCTGATACCGGACTTGTTGTTTTGTTTTCATATCTAATAAATGTTGAATACTTTAGAAAAAGATTACGATTTGAAACAGGAGCGTATAGTTCTTTCATGCGACATTATGCTGATGGAACATTGCTTTTTGAATCTATCAATGATCCTGGCTTGGAAGTATTTATAGAAAGAATTAAAGAATTGCCTGCGTTTTTAAATTCGTTAATGATTCGACAAGAGGATATTGATAGTCTTAAAAGGGAAGCAGTAAAAAAATATTTGAAAGATTTCGTACTAAATAATCCATGTGACAATAAGACGATCAAATATCTGAAGAATGTAAGCTGGAGCCATATTGAAAAACAGATTAATACAATTATGGTTGCTACAAAGAAAGATTTTGAGTATTTTGCTAATCAGATAGAATGTGTTATAAATCAAAACTGTCTTTGTGTTTTGGGAAATGAAAGAATATTAAAAAGAAAAGAAGATATCTTTTCTATAATGGGGCGGTTGCCGATAGACTTAGTTTAGAATTGGAGATAAATTTATGAGTGGATTTTACAAAATGTTTAAAATTTGGGGGAAGAGTTTTATATTTTTGCCTTCATCAATGATTTTATTTGAAAGCAATAAAGATATTGAAGAGGTGGTTAAATGTGCTTTTGAGCATCCGGGTCAAAAAAATATTCCCAATAATGTGAAGCAATTAATAAATATTGAAAAAAATACTCGGAAATGTTTGGAACAATCAAAGCCATTTGACGATTTTATAAATAGTATTCAAATAAATATGATAAATGCATGTAATATGAGATGCAAATATTGTTTTGCAGATGGAGGAAGCCATCATAAGAATGGTGTTATGGATGAAAAGCAAGCTAAACGAGTTATTGACTATGTTTTTGAACATATAGAGGGTAATTTGCTTTCTGTTGTTATAATTGGTGGGGAGCCTATGCTAAATATACCAGTGTTTGAATATATTTTGCACTATTGCAAGAAAAAAGCTTTGGAGAAAAATATTAGTGTTAGATTTGCTACAACAACAAATGGTACATTATTTGATGCTTCAAATTTGCAGTTATTAGATTCGTATAATGTAATGGCGATGATTAGTCAAGATAGTTGTGATAAAAACATTAATGACTATTTGAGAAGCATGGCAAATGGTAGACAGTCTTATTATTACGGAAGCTGGTAAATCGCTCTATCAGGATGCAAAATATCTGATTCAATATTCAAAAGAATCGTTGATACGGGCGCAGGAAGCAATGAATCATAATGAAGAAATCATTCGTGTTGGAATATCTCCGATGACGCCACCGGAAGTTTTTGTGGAACTTTGGCCTAAGATACAGAAAATATATCCGGAGATGAAGTTTAAATTGATTACATTTGAAAATACACCAGAGAATGCAAGAGAGATACTGGCTAATATGGGAAAGAATATTGATGTGATAGCTGGAATCTTTGATGAAACAATGCTTGAACTCAGAGGCTGTGAGGCACTGAGATTTCAAGAGAACCATTTTGTGTGGCGGTATCAATTCATCACAGGCTGGCAAAAAAAGAAAAAATTACACTTGATGATCTGGCTGGAGAAAATCTTATGCTCATGCGAAGAGGATGGAGTTATTATGGCGATATGCTAAGGGATGATATGATGAAAAATCATCCTGAATTAATATTGTAGACTTTAATCTGTACAATGTAGAAGCATTTAACCGATGCGAAAACAATAATGAGGTATTACTGGCATTCAAGAGCTGGGAAAGTGTTCATCCACTGATCAGAATCATTCCAGTAGAGTGGGATTATACTATGCCGTTTGGAATTCTTCATTCGAAAAAACCGTCCATTAAGGTTAAGCGGCTGATAAATGCTATTAACAAGGTAAAATAAAAATTGAATACATGCGAGTAGAAACCTAAAGGTTAATACTGAATAACAAAACGAGACTTCTAATGGAATCTCGTTTTGTTATACTTTAGCTGAAGTGAAAATGGAGGATACTATATGCAGATAAAGAGGATAGCTCTTGGAGGAATCATCATGACTGTTATCATGTTCAGTGGGTGTAGCACAACAGTCCATAACCTGGCAATCGTGGAAGAAAAAAACGCTGGAAACAGGAAAAACAGAGCAAGAGAGCGTGACAGAGAAGGATATCAATATGAATGAAAAAGAAAGTTTTAATGCAGAAAGTAATATAAATGATGTTATCCATGATTCAGCTTTCGATGATTATGGCAGACTCATATTTCCGGTAGATATGGAAATAGAGGACAATCTGAAATTAAAAGACGTCAGCTCTATTTTGCCGTGGTACAGCGAAGTCAACACCGATAAAACAGTAGAAATCGTAAATTATATGAAAAATCAGGCAATGAATGGTGAGCAGATTTTTTATCCAATATACAGTGAAGAAGAAATGCAGGCAGATGCGGATAAAAAGGATACAGGTTTATTTTTCTTTCGGGGAAATGCAGGAGCAAAAACAACGATTATCAATGCAGGAGGAGGCTTTGTATATGTAGCCGGAATACATGATAGCTTTCCTCATGCCTTAGAATTGTCAAAGAAAGGCTATAATGCATTTGCTCTTATTTATCGTCCGGGAGCACAGACTGCCTGTGAGGATCTTGCCAGAGCAATTGCGTTTTTACATGAAAATGCAGAGAAACTACAGATTGATATGACGGATTATTCTCTCTGGGGTGGCTCAGCAGGAGCAAGGATGGCGGCCTGGCTTGGTTCTTATGGAACAGCTTACTTTGGAGAAAAAGAATATCCTGCACCGGCTGCGGTGATTATGCAGTATACAGGACTTTCCCAGGTGACAGGAATGGAGCCTCCAACCTATGCCTGTGTCGGAACAAGTGACGGAATTGCATCATACAGAAGTATGGAAAAATATATTTCCCAGATACAACAAAATGGCCCAAATACAAAAATAGAAGTATTTAAAGGCCTTTCTCATGGATTTGGATTGGGAGAGGGGACTGTAGCAGAAGGATGGATTGATCGTGCAATATCTTTCTGGGAAGACAATATGAATGCTTTAGATAAGAGGTAGGATATGAAAAATAAACGATTTACAGCAAAAATATTGATAGATATAGGAATGACGATATGTTTGCTTCTTCTTATGCCATATAGTCTGCTCAGCGAGACTGCACATGAGTGGATTGGTATGGCGATGCTTGTGCTTTTTATTTCACATCACATACTGAATCATAAATGGGTGACCTCTGTAAGGAAAGGAAAATATAATGCGTTCAGAGTGATACAGACAGTACTGGTTATCATCATGCTTATTCTTATAATGGGTTCCATGATAAGTGGAATATTGTTATCTAATTATATATTTAAATGGATAAAGATTTCCGGAACATATATGACAGCCAGACAGATACATATGTTTTGCGCATACTGGGGACTGGTGGTGATGTCATTACATCTCGGATTTCATTGGAATATAGCGGTAGCAATGGCAGGACGATTATGGGAACATCCATCCGTCATCAGAACATGGGCAGCAGATCTGTCGCAACCACAATTGCAGGTTATGGTTTATATGCATTTTACAGGAGACAGATAGGAGATTATCTGATTATGAGGATGCATTTTGTATTTTATGATTATGAAAAGGGGATCTTTCCTTTTCTGCTGGATTATCTGGCAGTAATGATATTGATTGCATTTATTGGATATTATAGTGGAGTGTTTCTAAAGAAAACAGGTAAGAGAAAACGAAAAGGTTCATACTGAAAGAAGGTGGTGTATTTATGGAAAAGCGGAAATTAGTACTTACAATTATTGGAGTTGTTATTTTAGCAATGGTAATCATGGTATATATCTACTTTTCAAAACTGGCAAGGATGAAAAGAAGAATCAACAAACAATAAACCAGGTACAGACCGTACAGCAGAAGACAAATGAGAAAAAAGAAAATACAGAAAAAAATACATCCGGAGATGAATTGGAAAATGTTACGCCGGGAAGCGAAGAATACCGGGGCTTCCTCCTGGATAATGTTCTTCATTCTCCAAATGAAGGGGACATTCATTACAATGTATATATTCCGGATGCATATGACGGGACAAAGGAATATGCACTATATGTAACATTACCCGGATATCAGGGATTATATTTTCAGGGCGTGGGAGAAAATATCCGGACAGAAGATTTTGGATTTGAAGCACAGAAGTATATTACCGATATGATTATTGTAGCTCCACAGTTAAATGACTGGGGACAGACATCAGCAGATCAGACAATTGAACTGACACAGTATTTTCTGACGCATTATATTATTAATCCATCGAAAGTATATATTAATGGTTATTCCGGAGGAGGAGAAACCCTGTCACTGGTATTGGCAAAGCAGTGTCTCTCCCACCAGGAAGAAATCCGGCTTTAGTGAGTCGCAGAACTCCCTTAGTCTTCTGATGAAATCATGGTCGAGGCAG
>ENA-OPZZ01001074-OPZZ01001074.1-human-gut-metagenome-genome-assembly--contig:-NODE-1074-length-18683-cov-4.260724_pt1 | contig 18683 bp, 17 predicted proteins | sample MGYA00242487_ERZ504511 | MGnify/ENA primary metagenome ERZ504511 (study PRJEB26092, sample SAMD00036241) | human gut metagenome | host: Homo sapiens | study: EMG produced TPA metagenomics assembly of... | reverse complement strand
ATTAATGGACATAACAGCGAGCCTTTAAAAGAATTATTAGATTTGATAATGACAATCGCTTGTTGGAAAACATGTTAAATCGCGATGAGTCATTTACAAAAGAGGAAGGAAAAACGTTAATAACAACTGTGAAATGATAGATAAATTCTATAATGCGATTTTGTAGATCAGTCATGATGGAAGAAAGTATAACACAACGTTAGGACAGTATGAGTTTACTAAAGAATCAAAAGGATTTGCTATCAGCGCATCGAGTATGCTAATCGCGATTTGCAGAATTATCTTGAACAATAGGGGAGGTGGGATAAAATGGAAAAACCTACAGTCTTTATTTCATATAAACGAGATAAAAGCGATATAGTCAATAAATTGGAAGTTAAAATTGGCGGACGAGCAGAAATAAAAAGAGATACAAAAGAAATTGGGGCATGGGAAAGCATAACTACATTTATGAAGAGTATAAGAACACAAGATTTTGCGATTCTTGTTATTTCTGATAATTACTTAAAATCTGTTGCATGTATGTATGAAGTGATTCAACTTATGAAAGAGGACGATTGGTTGAGTAAAACAATGATAATGTTAGCTGATGACATTAATATTTTTGGAACAAAGGAGCAGCTAGTATATATTAAATATTGGAATGATGAATATAACAACGTTTCTGAGTTAATAAAATCATTACCACCAGAAACTGTAAGTAGTCAGTCAGAAGAGTTGAAAAAGATATCAAGGATAAAAGATGAAATAGGTTTGTTTTACATATTATTTCGGATAGAAATATTCCGGCAGATGATGTTTATGAACAAATCAATTTACGCTTGGATAAGTATGTTGTACTTCCTAAAGAAGATAATGCCGAGGAAACTGTAAAGTTAGGAAGGGATGCAATTGCGTTGTTAGTTACTGTTTGTAATGCTTCAGGTATATTGCAAATTTCAACATCGTTAGAATCGTATTCAATTTTAATAGATTGCAATAATTTTGTTGATTGCAGTTCATTAGATAATAGAACAATTGCAAGGTGGAAAGAAGCACTTAAAAAATTAGAAACTTATGGGCTAATTGAAACAGATGACAATGTTTTATACCGAGTTACACAAAGTGGTTATAATGCTTCTGATGACCTAGAAAAACAGATAGGAACTGAAAAGGTTAGATGCAATAATTGCCATTATCATGGTGCTTCCGACAAAAAGAACAAATGCCCAATATGTAATTGTGAAATTGGTGGAAGAGAAGAAATAATCCTCGATGCAATTAGAAAAGATTCTACAGTTACGAGGAAACAACTTTCAGAATTGTTATCTTGTTCAGAACAAACAGTTTTAAATGTGTTAAACAGTTTGTCAGAGAAAGGAATAATTGAGAGGGTTAGTAGTAACAGAGGTGCGTCTTGGAAAATAAAATAAAAACCCTTAGTAGTAAACATTTTCCTTTTACTACTAATTTTACTACTAACAAGTAGTAACAACATGCTCAATTCTGCTCTGTTTTGCCACAATCTGTAATTTCAGAGCATTTTACCATACCCCCCATAACCCTTTGCAAAATAGGGCATTCCTGGATAAATTAAGGAGAAACAAAACTATGATAAAAGTACTTTTTATCTGTCATGGCAATATTTGCCGATCAACCCTAAGCGAGAGCGTATTTACCCACAAAGTAAACACCCTTGGATTGGAAAATATGTTTGTTATAGACAGTGCTGCGACAAGCAGAGAAGAAATCGGTAATCCTCCACACAGAGGTACAGTGAACAAATTGAGAGAACTGGGAATTCCATTGGTGCCTCACAGAGCCAGACAGGTCACTTTAGACGACTATGACAAGTTCGATTACATTATAGGTATGGATACTGCAAATATACGAAACCTGAACCGGATGTTGAAGCATGACCCGGAAGGGAAGGTATATAAACTGTTAAGCTTTGCCGGATCTGGAAGAGATATAGCAGATCCATGGTATACAGGAGACTTTGATGAAACTTACAGGGATGTGGAAGAAGGATTAGAGGGGTTTCTGAATTATCTGAGAGAAAAGGGAGAAATATAGGAATCTACAATCTAAAGTATTTTTTTAACTTGTTTCTATGTATAAAAATATGGTATAATAATCGGCAGTTTTCGTTAAGTACCCCAGTACCCCATGAAAAACCGCCGATTAATTATGTACGCGAGCAACGAGCCAAAGTCCGTGCTTGCACGAGAACTTGGCGACTGCCGCGTTAATCAAAATTGGTCCACCGGACCAATTATTGATATGCAGAGCAACGAGCGCCAGCGAGTGTGGGAGCGAGCAACGAGCCAAAGTCTGTGGCTTGAGCCAAAGGAAAGTACCGGGAGAGAAAGAATAGAAAGGAAAGTATTATGGCAAAGAAAGACAGTTATGACGCCAGTAGTATCTCAGTTCTGGAAGGTCTTGAGGCAGTCCGGAAGAGACCGGGTATGTATATAGGCAGCGTTTCCAGAAAAGGTCTCAACCATCTGATCTACGAAATCGTGGACAACTCGGTGGATGAGCATCTGGCAGGGCACTGTGATTTGATCCGGGTTGTGCTGGAAGCAGACGGTTCCTGCACCGTGTCAGATAACGGACGTGGAATTCCGGTTGGAATGCATGAGAAAGGAATATCTGCGGAGCGTCTGGTATTTACCACCCTTCATGCGGGTGGAAAGTTTGATAACGGTGCGTATAAGACCAGCGGTGGTCTTCACGGCGTAGGTTCCTCTGTGGTAAATGCACTGTCTACCTATCTTGACGTCAAAGTCAGCAGAGAAGGATACGTACATCATGACCGATATGAGCGTGGAATTCCGGTAATCGAGTTGGAAGAGGGTCTGCTTCCGAAGATCGGACGTACAAAAGAGACCGGAACCTGTATCAATTTTCTTCCGGACCCGGAGATTTTTGAAAAAACAAGATTTACAGAGGAAGAGGTAAAAAGCCGTCTTCATGAAACTGCGTATCTGAATCCTAAGCTGACCATTCATTTCGAAGATAAACGGAAGACGGAACCGGAAGTTATCGATTATCATGAGCCGGAGGGGATCATTGGTTTTGTAAGAGATTTGAACAGAAAAAAAGAGACGCTTCATGATCCGGTTTATTTTTCAGGAGAGAGTGATGGAATTACGGTGGAAGGGGTTTTCCAGTATATCAACGAATTCCATGAAAATGTTCTAGGATTTTGTAATAACATTTACAATGCAGAAGGCGGAACCCATCTGACAGGTTTCAAGACCATGTTTACCACGGTTATGAACAACTATGCAAGAGAACTGGGAATTCTGAAGGAAAAAGACAGCAATTTTACCGGTGTGGATATCCGAAATGGTATGACTGCAGTTATCTCTATCAAACATCCGGCACCTCGTTTTGAAGGACAGACCAAGACCAAGCTGGATAATCAGGATGCATCCAAGGCGACAGCCAAGGTCACAGGAGATGAGATTGTTCGATTCTTTGATCGTAATCTTGAGACCCTGAAAACAGTTCTTTCCTGTGCAGAACGTTCTGCCAAGATTCGTAAGACCGAAGAAAAGGCAAAAACCAATCTTTTGACAAAACAGAAGTATTCTTTTGATTCCAATGGAAAACTGGCAAACTGTGTGAAAAAAGATCCGGAAAAATGCGAAATATTTATTGTCGAGGGAGATTCCGCCGGCGGCTCTGCAAAATCAGCCAGAGACCGTAATTATCAGGCTATTTTTACCAATCCGTGGAAAAATCCTGAATGTGGAAAAAGCAACGATAGATAAAGTGCTGGCGAATGCAGAAATCAAGACCATGATCAATGCATTTGGTTGCGGATTTTCCGAGGGGTATGGGAATGATTTTGATATTACAAAGCTTCGGTATGACAAGATTATCATCATGGCCGATGCGGATGTGGACGGAGCCCATATTTCCACCTTGTTGCTGACTCTGTTTTATCGTTTTATGCCGGAACTGATCTATGAAGGCCATGTATACATTGCTATGCCGCCATTGTATAAAGTGATCCCTTCCAAAGGGGAAGAGGAATATCTGTATGATGACAAGGCGCTGGAAAAATACAGAAAAACTCACACAGGATCCTTTACTCTGCAGCGCTACAAAGGTCTGGGAGAAATGGATGCCCAGCAGTTATGGGAGACAACTCTGGATCCGAAGACAAGAATTTTGAAACGGGTGGAAATTGAAGATGCGAGAATGGCATCTGACGTGACAGAAGTACTGATGGGAACGGACGTACCTCCCCGAAAAGCATTTATTTATCAGCATGCACAGAATGCACAGCTGGATATCTGATAGAACAATCAGGAGGAAAACATGGAAGGACAGATTATCAGAACCGAATATTCCGAGGTAATGCAGAAGTCTTATATTGACTATGCCATGAGTGTTATCGTGTCAAGAGCATTGCCGGATGTTCGTGACGGATTGAAACCGGTACAAAGAAGAACCCTGTATGATATGTATGAACTGGGTATCCGCTATGACAGGCCTTATCGAAAATGCGCCCGTATCGTAGGTGATACCATGGGTAAATATCATCCACATGGCGACAGTTCCATCTATGATGCCCTGGTGGTTATGGCACAGGACTTTAAGAAGGGACAGGCTCTGGTAGACGGTCATGGAAATTTTGGATCCATTGAGGGTGACGGAGCCGCTGCCATGCGATATACGGAAGCAAGACTGGAAAAAATCACCCAGGAAGTATATCTGAGTGATATGGATAAGAATGTTGTAGACTTTATGCCGAACTTTGATGAGACAGAGAAAGAGCCGGTGGTACTTCCGGTTCGTGTTCCGAATCTTCTGTTAAACGGAGCGGATGGTATCGCGGTCGGTATGGCGACCAGCATCCCGCCACATAACCTGGGCGAGATCGTGGACGGTGTGAAAGCCTACATGAAAAATAATGAGATCAGCGTGAAAGGTCTGATGAGATACATCAAAGGACCGGATTTTCCGACCGGCGGTATCGTGATCAATAAAGATGAACTTCTGAAGATCTATGAAACCGGAAGCGGAAAGATCAAGATCCGCGGAAAAGTGGAAGAAGAGAAATTAAAAGGCGGAAAAGTCAACCTTGTGATCACCCAGATCCCGTATCCGATGGTTGGAGCCAATATAGGAAAATTCTTAAATGATGTAGCAGGTCTGGTAGAATCCAAAAAAGCTACAGATATTGTGGATATTTCCAACCAGTCTTCCAAAGAAGGTATCCGGATCGTTCTGGAGCTGAAAAAAGGCGCAGATGTGGAAAATCTGAAAAATATGCTCTATAAAAAGACCCGTCTGGAAGATACTTTCGGTGTGAATATGCTCGCTGTAGCAGATGGAAGACCGGAAACACTGAGCCTGAAACAGATCATTGAGCATCATGTGGATTTTCAGTTTGAAGTCTGTACGAGAAAGCATCAGACACTGTTAAATAAAGAACTGGAAAAGAAAGAGATCCAGGAAGGTCTGATCAAAGCCTGTGATGTGATCGATCTGATCATCGAGATCTTGCGTGGAAGTAAAAACCAGAAACAGGTAAAAGAGTGTCTGGTAAACGGTGTGACCGAAGGTATCCGCTTCAAGACGAAAGCCAGTGAGAAAGCAGCAAAAAAACTCTGCTTTACCCAGAGACAGGCAACTGCGATTTTGGAGATGCGACTGTATAAGCTGATCGGACTGGAAATCGAAGCCCTTGTGGCAGAACATGAGGAAACTCTGAAAAATATTGCCAGATATGAAGAGATTCTGAATAATTACGATGCCATGGCACAGGTCATCATGGAAGATCTGGATCACATCAAGAAAACCTACGGAAGAAAACGCCGTACCGTGATTGAAAACAGGGAAGAAGCTGTCTTTGAAGAAAAGAAAGTAGAAGAAGCGGAAGTATGTTTTCTGATGGATCGTTTCGGATATGCCAAGGTGCTGGATAAGAATATCTACGAGAGAAACAAAGAGACGGTTCACGGGGAATATAAGTATGTATTTACCTGTATGAATACCGATAAGATCTGTCTCTTTACGAACAAAGGACAGATGCATACGGTAAAAGTGATGGATCTGCCACTTACAAGGCTGAGAGATAAAGGAGTTCCGATCGACAACCTGAGTAATTTTTCCAGTGCACAGGAAGAACTGCTTTGTGTCAGCAATATGGAGGCAGTAAAGAATGCTTCTCTGATTTTCGTGACAAAATCCGGTATGATCAAACAGGTGCCGGGAACGGAATTCGATGTGATCAAGAGAACCATCGCTTCTACCAAACTGACGGAGGAGGATGAACTGGTTCTTGTGGAGTTGTGTGACACGATGGATTATGTGGTGCTGCAGAGCCATGCGGGATATTTTCTGCGTTTTCTGAAAGAGGAAGTACCGGAGAAGAAAAAAGCAGCCCTTGGTGTCCGGGCAATGAAGATGGGTGACAGAGATTATCTGGAACATGCATATCTTCTGGAAAGCCGGATGGAATACCAAATTGAATACAAAGAAAAGCAGATGGTCCTTAATAAGATCAAGCTTGGAAAACGGGACACCAAAGGAACGAAAGTGCGGGTATAAAGGAAAAAGCCTGAAAACGCTTGCATTTTATAATAATAAATGGTATGATTACCATGTTAATAGATGATTACTAGTTTTAAGAGTGGGCGATACGTCCACTCTTATTTGTTGCATTGAGTATCAATCACTGAGTTGGAGGATGAAGTTTGATGGTATGAATTACGGGTCGAACATCCGAAGAATCAGGGTTGATTGTTGAGGACAGCAACTGCTGTTCATGTAAAAGGTGGTGAAAGCATGAGTGTAAGAGAACAGTACGAACAGAAGGCGGAAGCTATGGCACAGCCGATTATTGATCAGTTTGGTTTTGAACTGGTGGATGTGGAGTATGTGAAAGAGGCAGGAAACTGGTATTTACGTTTCTATATCGATAAAGAAGGCGGAATTACCGTAGATGACTGTGAGGCAGTCAGCAGAATCTTCAGTGATAAACTGGATGAACTGGATTTTATCGAAGATGCTTATATTATGGAAGTAAGTTCCCCGGGTCTTGGACGTCCTCTGAAGAAAGAAAAGGATTATGTAAGAAGTATGGGAAAAGAAGTAGAGATCCGTACCTATCGTCCGATTAATAAAGAAAAAGAATTCTACGGAATCCTCAGTGCATATGATGAAAGTAGCGTGACGATCACCACAGAGGATCAGAAAGAGCAGACATTTGAAAAAGCAGATATCGCATTGATTCGTCTTGCTTTTGATTTTTAAGGAGGATAAAGAAAAAATGAACACAGAATTACTGGAAGCGTTAACTATTCTGGAAAAAGAAAAAAATATCAGCAAAGAAGTTCTGATGGAAGCGATCGAACAGTCTCTGATTCAGGCCTGTAAAAACCATTTTGGAAAAGCAGATAACGTACATGTGACCATCGATCATGAAACCTGCGAGTTCAGCGTATATGCTGACAAGACCGTAGTGGAGGTGGTAGAAGATCCGGTGATGGAGATCAGCCTTTCCAATGCGAAGATGATGGATTCCAAATATGAACTGGGGGATATCGTTCAGGTTCCGATTCAGTCCAAACAGTTCGGACGTATCGCGACACAGAACGCAAAGAATGTGATTCTGCAGAAGATCCGTGAGGAAGAAAGAAAAGTTCTGTATGATGAATATTTCCAGAAAGAAAAAGACGTGGTTACCGGTGTGGTACAGCGGTACATGGGAAAAAATGTCAGTGTGAATCTGGGTAAGGTAGATGCGATCCTGAGTGAAAACGAGCAGGTCAAAGGTGAAGTATACAAACCGACCGAACGTATCAAAGTATATGTACTGGAAGTTAAGGATTCACCGAAAGGACCAAAGATCATGGTTTCCAGAACTCATCCGGAACTGGTAAAACGTCTCTTTGAAGCAGAAGTGACTGAGGTAAAAGACGGTATCGTAGAGATCAAGAGTATCGCAAGAGAAGCCGGTTCCAGAACCAAGATCGCTGTATGGTCCAATGATCCGGATGTTGATGCAGTCGGTGCGTGTGTAGGTATGAACGGTGCCAGAGTAAACACTATTGTGGAAGAACTGCGTGGTGAGAAGATCGATATCATCAGCTGGAATGAGAATCCGGCACTGTTGATTGAGAATGCACTGAGCCCTGCAAAGGTGATCACCGTACTGGCAGATCCGGATGAGAAGACTGCACTGGTTATTGTTCCGGATTATCAGCTGTCTCTTGCAATCGGTAAAGAAGGACAGAATGCCCGTCTGGCAGCCCGTCTGACAGGCTTCAAGATCGATATCAAGAGTGAGACACAGGCAAGAGAAGCCGGTGATTTTGAATATTATCAGGAATCTGACGATGAAGAGGGTGAAGATTCCATGGAAGATGCTCTGGCCGGTGTAGAACTGGATGAAGAACCGAAAACAGAAGAGATCTCGGAAGAGACATCCACAGAAGAAGAGTAAGACCTGAAAAAACAGTGAGGCGGATAGCTATGGGAAATATAAAAAAGGTGCCGCTGCGGAAATGTATCGGATGCAATGAGATGAAAAATAAAAAGGAAATGATGCGTGTACTGAAGACGCCGGAAGGTGAAATCGTACTGGATGTGACCGGAAGAAAAAACGGTCGCGGCGCATATCTTTGTTTCTCAAAGGAATGTCTGCAGAAAGCCATCAAGAACAAAGGGCTGGAACGTTCCCTGAAGATGCAGATTCCTCAGGAGGTTTATGAGAACCTGGAAAGGGAGCTGGATACGATTGAATTGTAATAAAGTACTATCACTGATCGGACTTTCCACCAAGGCAGGTAAGATTGTCAGCGGAGAGTTTTCAACGGAGAAAGCAGTAAAGACAGGAAAGGCCTGGCTGGTCATCGTTTCGGCGGAAGCGTCGGACAATACCAAAAAGAAATTCCATAATATGTGTACGTATTATGAAGTACCCTGTTATGATTTCGGAGGAAAAGAGGAACTGGGAAGAGCCATGGGAAAAGAATTCCGTGCGTCTCTGGCAGTAACTGATGAAAACCTGGCAGCAGCAATGGAAAAACAGCTGAAATCTGAATAATTACATTTCTTGGCATGGAGCAGAAAGGTTGGTGGTAGAATGCCAAAATCAAGAATCTATGAAATTGCACAGGAATTAAATAAAACAAACAAAGAAGTTATTGAATTTTTAAAGGAGAAAAAGGTAGAAGTTAAGAGTCATATGAGTACATTGGAAGAAAAAGATGAAAAAATGGTCCGGGATGCATTCTCCGGAAAAAATGAAGGAAAAGAAGAGAAAAAAGAAGCAGCTGACCGCCCGAAAAAGAAATCTAATCTGATTCAGGTATTCCGTCCGCAGAACGCACAGACCCAGGAAGGTAAGAATTTCAGAAGAAACAAACCGCAGTCTGACAGAAACGGACAGGACAGACCGGCAAGAGGAAACGGCGAAGGAAACCGCAGTGGATATCAGAACCGTGACAATCAGAACCGAGACGGCCAGGAGAGAAGATTCAACGGTCAGGGAAGAAGAGACAATCAGAACCGTGACGGCCAGAGCAGAGACGGCCAGGAGAGAAGATTCAACGGTCAGGGAAGAAGAGACAATCAGAACCGTGATGGCCAGAGCAGAGATAACCAGGGTGGCCGTCGCTTTGATAACAGAAACGGCCAGAATAATAACCGTTATCAGGGACAGAACAACCGTCAGGACGGCGGAAATGGAAATCGTCGCTTCGATGGCAACAGAGATGGCCAGAACAGAGATAATCAGAACAGAGACAATCAGGGCGGCCGTCGCTTTGATAACAACAGAAACGGTATGAACCGTGATAACAGAGACCGCGACGGAAGAGAAAACAACGGACGCAGAAATGAACGCAGAGATTCCAGACCTGCTATGGACAGTATGGATCTGGGGCTGGCAAGAAAACCGGTCAGAGACGTAAAGAACAAAGAAAAAGATAAAGAAAAAGAACGCGAAAGAGAAGAGAAAAAGACCCAGGACAGAAGAAACGGACAGGGATCCAACCGTCCGAACCAGGGACGTTTTCAGAAGAGCAGACTGCCGAAAGCACTGCAGAAACCTGCCCGTCCTCAGCCGAAGGAAGAAAAGAAAGAAGTAGTGAAAGAAATCACACTTCCGGAGAAAATGACGATTCGCGAACTGGCAGAAAAGATGAAGATGCAGCCGGCAGTGATCGTTAAGAAACTGTTTATGGAAGGAACTATGGTTACGGTAAACCATGAGATCGATTTTGAAAAGGCACAGGAGATCGCACTTGACTATGATATTATCGCAGAACAGGAAGAAAAAGTGGATGTGATCGAGGAACTGTTAAAAGAGGAAGAGGAAGATCCGAAGGATCTCGTTCCAAGACCACCGGTTGTCTGTGTTATGGGACACGTTGACCATGGTAAAACTTCACTGTTGGATGCGATTCGTAAGACAAATGTAACCGACCGTGAGGCCGGTGGTATCACACAGCACATCGGTGCATATGTGGTATCAATCAAGGGACAGAAGATCACATTCCTGGATACTCCGGGACATGAGGCATTCACCGCTATGCGTATGCGTGGAGCAAACTCCACCGATATCGCTGTTCTGGTAGTTGCAGCAGACGATGGTGTAATGCCGCAGACGGTAGAAGCAATCAACCATGCGAAAGCAGCAGGAATCGAGATCATTGTTGCGATCAACAAAGTAGATAAACCGAGTGCCAACATCGAGAGAGTAAAACAGGAACTTTCCGAGTACGAACTGATCCCGGAAGACTGGGGAGGAAGCACTATTTTCGTCCCGGTGTCCGCAAAGACTCACCAGGGTATCGAGGAACTGCTGGAGATGATCCTGCTGACTTCCGAGGTATGCGAACTGAAAGCCAACCCGAAGAGAAAAGCACGTGGTCTGGTTATCGAGGCGCAGCTTGACAAAGGAAAAGGTCCGGTTGCTACTATCCTGGTACAGAAAGGTACGCTGCATGTGGGTGACTTTATCGCAGCCGGAGCTTCCTCAGGTAAAGTACGTGCGATGATGGATGATAAGGGACGCCGTGTCAAAGAAGCAGGCCCGTCTACGCCGGTAGAGATTCTTGGTCTGTCAGATGTACCGAACGCAGGTGAAGTTCTGGTGGCTACCGAAAACGATAAAGAAGCAAAGAACTTTGCAGCAACCTTTATTTCTGAAAATAAGAACCGTCTGCTGGAAGAAACAAAAGCGAAGATGTCTCTGGATGATCTGTTCAGCCAGATTCAGGAAGGTAACCTGAAAGAACTGAATCTTATCGTAAAAGCTGATGTTCAGGGATCTGTGGAAGCTGTAAAGCAGAGTCTTGTGAAGCTGTCTAATGATGAAGTTGTCGTTAAGGTCATCCATGGCGGTGTAGGTGCTATCAACGAATCGGACGTAACACTGGCTTCCGCCTCCAACGCGATCATCATCGGTTTCAACGTTCGTCCGGACGCGACAGCAAAAGCGACCGCAGAACAGGAAGGTGTAGACCTGCGTCTGTACCGTGTCATCTATCAGGCAATCGAAGATGTGGAAGCTGCCATGAAGGGTATGCTTGATCCTGTCTTCGAAGAGAAAGTCATCGGTCATGCAGAAGTTCGTCAGATCTTCAAAGCATCCGGTGTCGGTAACATCGCCGGAAGTTATGTTCTGGATGGTGTATTCCAGAGAGGCTGTACGGTAAGAATCTCCAGAGAAGGAAAACAGATCTTCGAAGGCCCACTGGCATCTCTGAAACGATTCAAAGATGATGTGAAAGAAGTAAAAGCCGGTTATGAATGTGGTCTGGTATTCGAAGGATTCAACGATATCCAGGAATTGGATCAGGTAGAAGCATACATCATGGTAGAAGTACCGAGATAGGCTTTCATACCGGATTGAGGTGATAGATAATGAGAAAAAACAGCATAAAAAATACAAGGATCAACGGCGAAGTGATGAAAGAATTAAGCCTCATCATCCGTCAGGAGATCAAAGATCCCAGAATTCATATGATGACATCCGTCACTTCTGTGGAAGTGGCACCGGATCTGAAAACCTGCAAGGCATACATCAGTGTGATGGGTTCCGATGAAGAAAAGAAAGATACCATTGCCGGTCTTCGCAGTGCGGAAGGTTATGTACGCCGCCAGCTGGCAAAACGTCTGAATCTTCGTAACACACCGGAGATTCAGTTTGTACTGGATCAGTCGATTGAATATGGTGTGCATATGTCCAGATTAATTGACGAGGTAAATAAAGAGACCCCGGAAAGGGATGAGGAAGATGTTAAATAATATTGCATCTGTACTTGAGGGTGTAACCACAGCAGCCATCGCCGGTCACGTAAGACCGGATGGTGACTGCGTGGGCTCCTGCATGGGAATGTATCTGTATCTGAAAGAAAATTACCCACAGATCCAGACAGATGTTTATCTGGAGGAGGTACCGGAAGTATTTCATTTTATTCAGGACATCGATCAGGCGAAACAGGAATGGGAAGAGAAAGAATATGACCTGTTTCTGGAATTCGATGTCAGCAGCACAGACCGGATCGGCGTTGCCGGTCAGGCAGTGAATACGGCGAAAATAACCGTGTGCATCGATCATCACATCACGAATAAAGGAATTGCACAGGAGAATCAGATCGTTCCGGACGCAAGCTCTACCTGTGAAGTGCTCTATGAACTTCTGGAGCCGGAAAAGATCAACAAAGCCTGTGCGGAAGCACTGTATACCGGGATCGTTCACGATACCGGTGTGTTTCAGTACAGCTGTACCGGAACCAGAACCATGGAGATCGCAGGTCAGCTGATGGCAAAAGGGCATTGATTTTACCAGTATCATCAAGGATTCTTTCTATACAAAATCTTATGCACAGAATCAGATTATGGGACGCACGATCATGGAGAGCATCATGCTTTTGGATCAGCGGTGTATCGTGGGTTATGTGAGAAAGAAAGACATGGATTTTTACGGTGTGACACCGAAAGATATGGATGGTATCGTCAACCAGTTACAGAATACCCGTGGCGTGGAGGTTGCCATCTTTTTATATGAAATCGGTGTGCAGGAGTATAAAGTCAGCATGCGTTCCAACGGCAAAGTGGATGTGGCAAGAGTGGCTTCTTATTTTGGCGGTGGAGGTCATGTGAAAGCAGCCGGATGTACTATGCAGGGATCAGTGTTTGATGTGGTAAACAGTCTGACACTGGATATAGAAAGACAGCTTCAGGAGTAAAGAAAACATATGGAAAGAAGCGGTGTAATCAATATATACAAAGAAGCAGGCTATACATCTCATGATGTGGTGGCGAAGCTTCGTGGAATCTTAAAACAAAAAAAGATCGGTCATACGGGAACACTGGATCCTCAGGCACAGGGTGTCCTGCCGGTCTGCCTTGGAAAAGGAACAAAACTGTGTGATCTGCTGGCAGATCACGATAAGGAATACGAGGCAGTGCTACGGTTGGGAATCACCACCGATACCCAGGATATGGAAGGAACGATCCTGAAGGAGTCGTCAGTGCAGGTGTCGGAAGAAGAAGTCCGCACCTGCATTCTTTCATTTCAGGGTGAACAGCAGCAGGTTCCACCGATGTATTCCGCACTGAAAGTGAATGGAAAAAAACTGTACGAACTGGCACGGGAAGGTAAAGTCGTGGAGCGAAAAGCCAGACCGGTTACCTTTCATAACATTGAGGTTCTGTGGATGGAGCTTCCGAAAGTAAAGATTCGGGTGCAGTGTTCCAAGGGAACGTATATCCGGACCTTATGTAACGATATCGGTGAAAAACTGGGATGTGGCGGTTGTATGGAAGAACTTCTGCGTACCCGGGTAGAGCGGTTTGGATTAACAGACGCGGTAAAACTGGACGAAGTACAAAAAGTTATGGAAGAAGGTAATATAGAACGTTTGATTCTTCCGGTAGATAGGATGTTCGATCAGTATCCGGCTGCGAAAACAACACCGCAGGGTGATCTTCTGGTACACAACGGAAACCGGATTTTTCCGGAACTGTTACAGGAAGAGATCAAGGTGGATGGAGGTTATGTCAGAGTATATGACAGCCGGGAGACATTTATAGGACTGTATGAGAAAAAGACAGATCAGATGATACCGGTGAAAATGTTTTATCGAAAAGAAAATGAGGCGTAACGATTCTGCAGGCAATATTCTGTGAGATGTTTTGTCCCGTAAAAGCAATTGGAAAAACAGTTGCGACAGAGAGAAGAATGGAAAGAGACATGAAATATATTACAAAAAATCTGGATTTTCAATTGGATAAGAGAAGTGTGGTAACACTTGGAAAATTTGACGGCGTCCATAAGGGGCACAGTAAACTGATCAACCGGGTTCTGGAAATCGGCAAAGAAGGATATGAAACGGTAGTATTTACCTTTGATGTTTCTCCTCTTGTCAGACTGGGAACCAGGATCAAGCGGACGATTCTTACGAATGAAGAGCGCAGGATTCTTCTGGAACGCCGGGGAGTGGAATGTCTGGTGGAGTGTCCGTTCGTTCCGGAAATCATCCGGATGGAGCCGGAGGATTTTATCAGGGAGATTCTGGTTAAACAGCTGCGTGCCGCATATGTAGTGGTGGGGCCGGATTTTCACTTTGGACATAACAGAAAAGGAAATCCGGAACTGTTACGGCAGGCGGGTATCCAATATGGATTTGAGGTGGAAATTTTAAGCAAGGAGACGCGGGAAGAACGCCCGATCAGCAGCACCTGGATCCGTGAGGTACTTCAGGAAGGAAATATCGAGAAAGTCAATGAGCTCCTCGGCTACCGGTATTTTGTGCTGGGAGAAGTGGTACATGGAAGACAGTTGGGGCGTACCTGGGGACTTCCGACGATTAATCAGGTGCCGGAAGACGGAAAACTTCTACCACCCTTTGGTGTCTATGCATCGAAAACTTTTATCAAAGGTAAAACGTTCTATGGAATCTCCAATGTGGGGGTGAAACCCACCGTGGAAGTGCCGTTTGCAGGTGTAGAGACGTATTTGTTTGACTGCGACGAGGATCTGTACGGGGAAGAGGCCCGGGTGGAATTCTATCACTTTGTGCGTCCGGAGTGCAAGTTTGATTCGGTGGAAGAACTGAAAGCACAGATTCAGAGAGATGCCGGTTCAGGAAAGCAATATTTCGAAAAAAGAGGTTTACATTACTGAAAAGTATATGGTATACTGTTCAAGTATGAGTTAGCCCATATTCAGATATCGGATACTCCGACCATTTCTTAATATGTGGCGATTGAAAAAACAGGAGGAAAACAAAATGATTTCTAAAGAAAAGAAACAGGCTATTATGGCTGAATACGCAAGAACAGAAGGCGACACAGGTTCACCGGAAGTACAGGTAGCTGTACTGACAGCAAGAATCCAGGAGCTCACAGAGCATCTTAAAACACACCACAAAGATCATCATTCCAGAAGAGGTCTTCTGAAAATGGTAGGTCAGAGAAGAGGTCTGCTGGATTACCTGAAGAAAACAGACATCGAAAGATACCGTGCACTGATTGAAAAATTAGGAATCAGAAAGTAATTCAACTGCACAGAGAAAAGAATGGCGAGGGGTGGAAGGTATTCTTCCATCCCTCTTATCTTAATCTGTACAAGACAGCGGAAAAAGGGAAAATATATCCCAACGGATACTGTCGATTACCGGAAGATGTCGGAAAGGATGCCGAGACCACTGAAAAGCATATTGCCAAAGCAGGATAAGGACAGCGGGGAGTGTGTTTTTCAGTTGTTTCGGAGCATATCCGCCGGCAGAATGTTGCTGAGAATGAAGTGAACAGTAACGAAAAAATCGCCCAGAGGGCAGAAAAAGGAGAAAATGTATGTACAAAAGTTATTCTATGGAACTGGCAGGAAGAACACTGACAGTTGACATCGACCGCGTGGCAAAACAGGCTAATGGCGCAGCATTTATGCATTATGGTGATACCGTTGTACTTTCTACTGCAACCGCATCAGAAAAGCCAAGAGAAGGAATTGATTTTTTCCCGTTAAGTGTAGAATATGAAGAGAAAATGTATGCGGTAGGAAAAATCCCGGGTGGATTTAACAAGAGAGAAGGAAAAGCATCCGAGCATGCGATTCTGACCTCCCGAGTAATTGACCGTCCGATGCGTCCGCTGTTCCCGAAGGATTACCGTAATGATGTTACACTGAATAACATGGTAATGTCTGTAGATCCACAGTGTAATCCGGAAGTTGTGGCAATGCTTGGTTCCTCTATCGCAACCTGCATCTCAGATATTCCTTTTGACGGACCGTGTGCAGCAACACAGGTAGGTATGATCGATGGTGAACTGATCATTAACCCGACACTGGAGCAGAATGCAAAATCTGACCTGAAACTGACTGTTGCTTCCACAAGAGAAAAAGTCATCATGATTGAAGCCGGAGCAAACGAAGTTCCGGAAGCAAAGATGATTGAAGCTATTTTTGAAGCTGATAAGGTCAACAAAGAGATCATCGCATTTATCGATAAAATCGTAGCTGACTGCGGAAAAGCAAAACACAGCTATGAATCCTGTGCGGTTCCGGAAGAACTGTTCGCAGCGATGAAAGAGATCGTAACACCGGAAGAGATGGAAGTAGCTGTATTCTCCGATGACAAACAGACAAGAGAAGAAAATATCCGTCAGGTGACAGCAAAACTGGAGGAAGCATTTGCTGATAATGAGGAATGGCTGGCTGTTCTGGGTGAAGCCGTGTACCAGTATCAGAAAAAGACCGTTCGTAAGATGATCCTGAAAGATCACAAACGTCCGGATGGTCGTGCGATCACACAGATCCGTCCGCTGGCTGCAGAAACGGATATCGTACCGCGTGTTCACGGTTCTGCCATGTTTACAAGAGGACAGACACAGATCTGTACCATCACCACCCTGGCTCCTCTGTCCGAGGGACAGCGTCTGGATGGCCTGGATGAGTTCGAGGTTGGAAAACGTTACATGCATCACTATAACTTCCCGTCCTACTCTGTAGGTGAGACAAAACCGAGCCGTGGACCGGGACGTCGTGAGATCGGTCATGGCGCACTGGCTGAGAAAGCTCTGGTTCCGGTACTGCCAAGTGAGGAAGAATTCCCATATGCGATCCGTACCGTATCTGAGACATTCGAATCCAACGGATCTACTTCTCAGGCAAGTATCTGTGCATCTACCATGTCTCTGATGGCAGCAGGTGTACCGATCAAAAAACCGGTAGCAGGTATCTCCTGTGGTCTGGTAACCGGCGAGACCGATGATGATTATATCGTTCTGACCGATATCCAGGGTCTGGAGGATTTCTTCGGCGATATGGATTTCAAGGTGGCAGGTACACATGATGGTATCACAGCGATCCAGATGGATATCAAGATCCATGGTCTGACCCGTCCGATCATTGAAGAGGCTATTGCAAAGACCAAACAGGCAAGAGAGTATATTCTGACTGAAGTTATGGAAAAATGTATCGCAGGCCCGAGAGAGCATGTGAATGAATACGCACCGAAGATCGTTCAGATCAAGATCGATCCGGAAAAGATCGGCGATGTGGTAGGTCAGAGAGGAAAAACCATTAATGCGATCATCGATGAGACCGGTGTAAAAATCGATATCACAGATGACGGAGCAGTTTCTATCTGCGGAACAGATCAGAAGATGATGGATAAAGCGATTCACTATATCCAGACCATCGTAACAGATTACAAAGAAGGCCAGATTTTCACCGGTAAAGTAGTAAGCATCAAAGAATTCGGCGCATTTATCGAATTTGCACCAGGAAAAGAGGGTATGGTTCATATCTCCAAGATCGCAAAAGAGCGTATCAATCGGGTAGAGGATGTTCTGACACTGGGCGATGAAGTCAAAGTGATCTGTATGGGCAAGGATAAGATGGGAAGAATGAGCTTCAGCATCAAAGACGTACCGGCAGATGAGAAATAAAATAAACAGAAAATGAGAGGTTGGAGAACTGTTTTGCAGTTCTCCGGCTTTTTTTTGTTGCGTTGCATATCAATAATTGGTCCGGTGGACCAATTTTGATTTTACGGGAAATTGCTTTCCTGTAAAACCAAAAATGCCTCGCGAGGATGTGCCAGTGAACAGTAACGACAGCAACATCCTGTGGGCAGAAATAAAGAGAAATAATAGACACTGCATCGAAAATAGAGTATAATATAATCGGTATACTAACGAAAGAAGCAGCAGGGAAGTGGCTGTTAACATTTGTTTGGAGAACACATAAATGAAACAGACGAGAAAAAGACGTATTCTGATCGTGGATGATTCCGAGATGAATCGTGAGATTCTGACCGGAATATTGGAAGATGAATATGATATTGTGGAAGCGGAAGATGGGAAAAAAAGCCATAGCAATCATGGAGGAAGGACTTTATAGTTTCTCTATCGTACTTCTGGATATTACCATGCCGGAGCTGGATGGATTCGGCGTGCTGCAGGTGATGCAGCAGCGTAACTGGCTGAAAGAACTTCCTGTTATTATTATATCTGCAGAGACATCCAATGAATATATTGGGCACGCTTATGAAATGGGGGTCAGTGATTATTTCAGCAGACCTTTTGATGCAAGGATTGTTAACACTAGAGTGCGGAACACGATCGCACTTTTTGAACGAGATTATATTGATCAGGTAACGGGGGGAGGTAACAGAAAGGAATTTATCCGCCGGGTGTCAAGATCATTAAAAGAGATG
>ENA-OPZZ01001072-OPZZ01001072.1-human-gut-metagenome-genome-assembly--contig:-NODE-1072-length-18703-cov-3.594154_pt1 | contig 18703 bp, 17 predicted proteins | sample MGYA00242487_ERZ504511 | MGnify/ENA primary metagenome ERZ504511 (study PRJEB26092, sample SAMD00036241) | human gut metagenome | host: Homo sapiens | study: EMG produced TPA metagenomics assembly of... | reverse complement strand
ATAGATCACACCGTTGCTTTCATCACGCTCATTGGAGCGGTATCTTGGCATTGATACAAAAAGCTCTCCCTTATCCTTATCCTCAAGGATTGCAATATTGGTAATCTTAAATGAATCACCAAATACTACTGTTGCAAATCCTTTGATGTTGCTGCCCTCTTTTGCTCTTACTTCGTTTACTTTAATTGAATACTTCATATGCTATTCCTCGCTTTCTTTTTGTTCTTTGTTTTGCTCCGGTATGATAAGCTCACACCAAAGCTGTTCTATCTGTTCACAAGACAATCTGCCATTAAGCCAGTTGCCAAGTGTAACGACCATTCCATCCTGCTCGTAATAGAGCCACTCCTGTGTTTCAATGTTCCCCTCATACACGATAGTCACATCAAAATCAGGCATAAATAATCCTTCCTCTGCATCCCATACACAGGCTATTCCCTGTCTGAGTGTCAGATTCAGGCTTTCGACATACACAGACCAGCCGCTTACGACTATCTGAAAGTCATCATCAATCTCAGCAATATCATCCTCGATGTCAATTAGCTCTTCCATTTCTGCTACTGCCTCTTCTATCTCACCTAATCGGTATCTCTTATTCATCCATCACCGCCTCCTTATAAATGCACCTGACCACAAAACGCATGGTTCCTTTCTGGGAACAGGTAAAAAGAGTTAATTCTTTTTCTGTACCCTGTGTCTTGATGCTGTTATCATACGGATTTACTACCTCTGTCTCTATTACCTCATAGATATGCTTCAGCCCATTTTTGTCGGTTATCATTACTTCATCACCTATGGATATCTGACTTAGTGGTGTAAAAAATGTGCCATATCTGCTGCCATTATGACCGCACAATACACAGTTGCCACTTTCTCCGATTCCTGCAGTCTCTTCTATATGACCAATCCCTGCATTAAGCACTTTACTTGTGGTTCCTTCCATTACCGGATACCTGATATCTAAGCCCGGTATCTCAATGATGCCGATAACACCGCCTTCTTTAAGAATGGCTTCATCCTCTTTACTAATGGAGGTTTGCTCTTCCTCCACATCTGTTTCTTCATCGTAATCATCCTCCAATGTCTGCTCAAATTCACTTATGAGCTGTTCTGTCTGTTTTTCTCCGGTTGTCCGCCAGAAAAAAGGGACTGCCATAATGGCAATCCCTGCTGCAATCAGTAGTCCTGCGACCACTTTTCTTATGCTCATATTATTCACTCTCCTATCGTGTTCTGCCCTCTCTGTCGGCTGGATAAGCACCTTTATCCTCTGCTACAATTGCTGCAGATTCCATTCTGTCATCAGCTTCTCTTTCTTCCTCCGGTCCGCTCAGGTCTGCATCCACAGCCTTTGCGTTCTCAAGGTCAAGCTGGGCATTCAGTTTACACTGCCTAGCCAGCTTTTCTTCCAGTTCCTTGCTGTACGCAAATGGCTTGTCATACTCTGCCTTTGATGCTTCAAGGTCATTCTGGTACTGCTCAATCTTCTTTTCAAAGAAATCAATGTTCTCATGGAGTCCATTGAACAGGTTTTCCAGCTTCACCATGCTGCCGACAGGACTTGTGGAAAGCTCTGCTTTATACTCTGTCTTTCCACGAAGCACCATATAATTGATGCCAAGGAAGTTCTTTTCCACAAGCAGCTCAAATCCGTGGAATTTACCGATTACAGTTGTCTCTCCGGTCTTACATTTACTGATTGCTTCAAGCATCATCGTTCCGCCATCCACACGCTCTGTGTAAGTTACTTTGCCTATGGTAATGGCAAATTCCGGATTATCAATCAGCTCTTTATCCCTTGCCTTTACATCCTCTCTTACATTGGCAAGCTTTTCTGTTGCTGTCTTAATCAGCTTCGGATACTTAATCATAAAGTTATCCTGCAAGCCATATCTCTGATTGTCATAGGATGCCTTTAAGAGCTTTAATCTCTGGACATCATTGTCAATCTCCATCTTTTCCTTGATTAAAGGATTGCCTGTGGCAACCGCTTTAATCTCTGCATAGGAAAGTGTTGCCTCGTCGATATCCTCACAGCTTCGGCTTACAGCCTTGCTTGTCATGACCTGACTGATGAATCGCTGCTTATTTTCAACAAGCGACCAGTTGTATGCATCAAATGTCCCTTTGGTGACATATCTGTAGATTGCCACCTCTTCATTTTCATTACCCTGTCGTATGCCTCGTCCTTCCCTCTGTTCAATAGAAGAAGGCTTCCAAGGGCAATCCACATGATGCATTGCAACAAGGTGTGTCTGCACATTGACACCTGTTCCACACTTGTCCGTTGAACCGATAAGAACCTTCTTTTTACCTGTCCTCATCTCCTTAAAAAGTGCGTCCCTTTGTGCATCCGTCTTGGCATCATGAATAAAAGCTATCTCATCTGCCGGAATACCATACTGGATCAGTGTTTCTTTCAGATAATCGTAGATGGTAAAGTCCTTATCTGGTCCCGGTGTGCCGATGTCCGAAAAAATAAGCTGGCAGCCTATATGACCATCAGCATTTCCTTTCTCATATTCTTTCCATACATTCTCCGCTACCTTATTGAGTTTTCCATCCGGATTGTTCGGCGCATCCTTATCAATCAGTCTGGCATCCGTTCCAAGAAGTCTTGCCTCATGGGTAATCTTTAGAAAGTTATCCACGCTTGGATCAACTCCACCGCCTCTGATACGCTCTGCCCTCACAACAAAGTCTTCCATGACCTGCTTCACATACCAGTCAGGCTCCGACTCCACTATAATAGGCTTGCCGCCACGGAGAGCTGGCACATCAAGGTCAAGCATGTCTGCGGTCTGCACATCTGCTACCTCACGGAAGATATTCATAAGCTCCGGCAGATTCGTAAACTTATTAAATCTGCTCTTAAAACGAAATCCGCTTCCCTCTACAGTAAGCTCAAGTGCTGTTGTCACTTCACCAAAGTTTGCTGCCCAAGAATCAAAGTGATAAATCCCCATCTCTTCAAGTGCCGCTTTCTGTAAGTAAAGCTGCATGACATACATCTCACACATGGTATTGGATATTGGTGTACCTGTTGCAAACACAATACCCCTGCCATCATTTATCTCAGACAAATACTGGCATTTAAGCTGCATATCCGTTGACTTCTTAGCTCCGCTACTGCTGATACCTGACACATTATTCATCTTGGAAAAAATCGCAAGGTTCTTAAAATTATGTGCTTCGTCTACCATAATAGAATCTACACCCAGTTCCTCAAAGGTAATAAGGTCATCCTTCCTGCTCTCATCTGACAAGGATTTCAGCTGTTCCTCCAGTTTTTTCTTCTGGCTTTCCATCTGCTTTACAGTCCATCGCTCTCCGTTACGCTCCTTCATCTCATCAATCGCATAGCTGATTTCATCAATCTGCTCGTTAAGCATTCGCTCCTTTCTCTCTGCGGAGATTGGGATTTTCTCAAACTGTGAGTGTGACATGATGATACAGTCATAGTCACCAGTTGCAATCCTTGATACGAACTGCTTTCTGCGGCTTTTTCAAAATCACGCTCGTGGCAACTAAGATATTTGCTGACGGATAAAGCCTTAAAACTCTGATGCCGTCTGACCGATAAGCGGCTTTGGTACAACCATGATTGTCTTATTGGCAAGTCCAAGTCTCTTCTGCTCCATGCAGGCAGCCATCATCTCAAATGACTTTCCGGCACCGACACAGTGTGCCAGCAGAGTATTTCCCCCAAGAAGAATTCTTGCCACCGCATTTTTCTGGTGTGGCTTTAACTCAATCGCCGGATTCATTCCCGGAAACTGTAAGTGACTTCCGTCATACTCACGCAGGCGGATGTTATTAAATGTCTCGTTGTAATACTCCACATATTTCTGTCTTCGCTCCGGCTCTGCAAACAGCCACTCCTTGAACTTCTCCTTGATCATGTTCTGCTTTTCCCTTGCAAGCATTGTCTCATTCTTATTGACTTCGTAATGATACCTGCCATCACCGTCATCAATCCTGTCCCTGACTGTTACTGTCTTTAGATTCAGCGTATCCTCAAAAATAGAATAAGCATCCATGCGGCTTGTACCATAGGTCTTAGTAGCCGCCACTGAATGCTTATCCATGCTTTTATTCTCGATGAACCATTCCATGCTCATCTTATTTAAGTGTACCTGAATGCCTGTATTGTAAAACTGGCTTCTGACTGCCCTTGCCCGTCTTGGTGTATTGAGAAGCTCATAGATAAACTGCTCATAATCAAGCGGCTCAATCCATGTCGTGCCAATCTTTACATCAATATCCGAGGCTTCAATCCACTCCGGCTGTACCTTTTCAAGTGCTGCCACATTGCCTGCAAATTTTTCTGCCTGCGGATTGCCTGTATCCGCTGCCATAGCCTTTGCTACACGAAGCTTGTCTCTCACATTGCCGGAAAGATACTCGTCTGCCGTCTCCCAGCCGATGTCGGGATTGTTCTCGTTGTAGCGGTCGGGATTTAGGAAAATCAATCCATCCAGCTCTTCCACAAGAACTGCCCTTCTAAGCTCTGCCAAAGCATCATCACTAAATGTTATCTCATCAGCTGTCTGCCCGGACTTTTCTGCAAGTTCTTCCTTTACATTAGTAATATCCGGCTCATAGATAGAGAGCATATAGGCAAGATTTACATATCCAAATTCATTGACGGATACATTCAATGCTTCCACAGCAGTCTCAACCCTGTCTATGACAGTCTTTGCCTTAATCGTCTGCTTATAAAACATATCCGCTTTTTTCACCTCCCCGTCTTCATTTACTTCTTCAAGACTGCAAAGAAGTGGGTAATCGCTGTCATCTCTGAAAGCTATTCTGTTTGCTTTTGAAGTAATGGCTCCATACTGCTTTACGAAGGCATCATATTTTACATTAAGAAGTCTCTGCTTATCAGAAAGCTCCTCCTCGCTGCAGCCATCCATCTGGATATCAATCAGATCTCTTGTTATCTGTCTGATTTCATCAAGGCTTCTGATTCGCTCCTCGGCAGTCTGTGATACTTCTTTTCTTACCATCTCGGAATTTTCCCTGTAATAGAGTTTTCCTTCAAAAAATGTGTAAGTGTAGTTTCTCACATCCGGATCAGCCGGGATAACTTCCTCCGTCTGCTCCGCCTCATCTGCCACTCTCTCAAAATCTGTCATCTGGGCTTTGATATTACCGATAGCTTTGTTTAATGCTTCATAAATATTGAAGTTCTCATCATCATTCACGCAGACTGTGTATCTGCTGTCCTGTCCGTAAATCCTTGTGTCATATTCCATAGATCCAAGCATCATTTCCGGATGCTCTGCAAAATAAGAGTTGACTGCAATGCCATTCTCAGTTACACCAAGGTGTACCCAGTCCGGCTCAATATCAATCTTTCTCTCCCTTTTCTGCAAAAACAGGATATCTGCTGTCACTTCGGTTCCTGCATTATCTTTAAATGCAGTATTCGGAAGTCTTATCGCTCCCACAAGCTCTGCTCTTTCAGCCAGATACTTTCGGATAGTAGGATTTGCCTTATCAAGTGTTCCCTTTGTGGTAATCACCGCAACCATGCCTCCCGGTCTTACCTGATCAAGTGCTTTTGCCAGAAAATAATCGTGGATACGGAAGTTATACTTGTTGTACTTCGGATCAAAAACCTTATAATCACCAAATGGCACATTTCCGACAACTACATCAAAGAAGTTATCCGGATATGTGGTATTCTCAAATCCTGTGATACTGATATTGGCATTCTGATAAAGCTGCTTTGCAATTCTTCCTGAAATGCTGTCAAGCTCCACTCCATACAGCTTTGCTTCATGCATTGTTTCCGGCATACTTCCAAAGAAGTTACCGATACCCATGGATGGCTCTAATACATTGCCGCCTCTGAAACCAAACTGGACAAGTGCCGAATTCATGCACATGGCTATCTCCGGTGAAGTGTAAAAGGCGTTATTTACTGTTGCCCTTGCCGCACTGTATTCCTCATCAGATAAAAGTTCTTTAAGCTCTGCATACTCTTTGCTCCAGCCTGCGTTTTCCTCATCAAATGCCTGTGACAGTCCGCCCCATCCGACAAACTTCGACAGAACTTTCTGCTCCCCCGGTGTGGCAAGCCTGTTTTCTGATTCAATCTGCTTTAGAGTGCGGATTGCATCCATATTCCACTGGTATCTGGTCTTAGCTCCGCCTTTTTCCATTTCCCAGAGGTTGTAGTGGAAGTTGTGTTTTTTCTGTACTGCATCATCTGAAACCACATGTCCATTCTCATCAATCTTGGTTTCCCAGCCATTCGCTATTGCTCTTTCCCTGGTTTCAAGACGATTGGCTTTTACACTATCCTCGATATCAAAGAATCTCTTATAGACCGGATTCATCTTATCCCTGTCAGCCTTCTGTTTTGTCTCCTGATAATACTTCTTCTGGTCTTCTCCGCAGTAAAATGGCTGTTTTACCATATAGGATAAAATCTCGTATAACTCACGCCAGTCGAGTGCACCTTCCTTACGCACACCATTCCTGTTCTTATAGCTGATCTTCACATAACCGCTTCTGATTGAGTACTCCACAAGACCATACTTATTGTTGGAATATGCCTTTCTTTCTGCATTATCTGTCCCTAATGCAATATCCCTGATAAGGTCAAGTTTATTTGGCATAAATGCAAAATCAGACTGCACCACATCCATAAGGAATGCCCTAAACGGAGTGTAGCAGCTGCAATCTGTTACAAGAATCTCCGCCGCATCACGCAGGTCTTCATCAAGCTCCTCAATACGCTTGGCATAATCAATCGGTGTAATATACTTAAGCTCTGATGGATCTTTTTCAGATGTTTCAGCTTCTATCTCGGCACCATATTCTGCCTGTGTTACCATGCGGTCTTCATCGGCAGCTTCCTGTGGTGTCATGCCTTTTGCACTTACATAATCTCTGTTAGAAGCATAGCTCTCCGGCTCATCCGGTATTGCATAATCATCAATCTCTGATTCTGCCCCTTCCGGTTCCACTTCCCGGTATTCGGCATCAATGACCTCATCATCCTCACGGAGTCCGTCCATCGCAAGCTCATCAATACGAGGTGTCTCAGGCTGGTATTCCCCTGTAAGAATAAGTACACCAAGCTCTTTTTCGATATCTTTCCACGAAACATATCCTTCAACCTCTCCATCCTCATCTCGCCACTGAAAACGCAGTCCATTCCCATGAAATGTGTCATATCCGTGCAGTCCTAGTCCGTCAACCGGCCAGCCTGCACCTCCCTGACCATATTCTGCTTTGATACGCTTTGCTCTGGTTCCTGCATCAATCTCTGTTTCAAAAAGTCTTGCATACCCTGCCCTTACCACCGATAAAACCTGTACCTCTCATAAGCACCTGTTTGATATACTCACTTGGTACTGTTGCAGACTTTTTGGGATTCAGGTAATTGTATTTACCTGCTAATGCAGCTTTTCTGTCCTGCTCGAACTGACGCATAAACTGATTATTGTTTTCGTCCTCAGTATGAATGGTGCCAATGCTTGCCTGCCCGTTCTGGTCGAAAAAAAAATGGAAGCCTGTGTATATTCGGCTTCCTTACTAACACCCAATGAATTGATTTCATCAAGTTCCCTATTCAGTTCTGTATCATCAGATTCTAGTGGAATCGCATCACTATCTGATTCAGTACCACTTCCTCTGCCTGCATCTTCGCCTGCTCTCTTATCTTCCACATCTCCATTGTCGATGACGGATTCTGTGGCTTGTGCTTTGCCAGATACTGCATCTCTAACTGGTCGTACAGCTGATTCGCTTCCGCCTCTACCGCTGACATCTTCTCGTACATCTTCCCGAATCTCATCAGCGTCTTGTATCTTGCCGGCTCGTTCTCCTTTAGATAGTTCATCGCCATCCTTCCGTATTTGCCCAGCTTCGTGAGATCCTCCATCTCGTCCGGCATCTCTATCTGCGGATAAAGCAGTCCATCCACTTCCTTGTAAGTCATTTCTTCTAACATATCCAATTCTCCTTTCGCTCTCGATTGCCTTTAAGTTACGACTAAATTCTCTAAGAACACTACAGGAGACATCGCATACAATGGAACCAAGACGGTAAATGATCTCTTCGTCTTTGATATTTACGATCTGACTAAAATCCTGTTCTTGCACAGATAAGTCAAATCCGCATCTCGTCCCTACAGCATACATGACACTTGCATATACAAGCTGCTCCATGTCCATTTCCTGCTGTAAGCCATTGCGTTTCTTACTTTCTTCCTTTATCACACTACCTGATAGCTGCATAAGCTCGGTCATTCGGTCTCCGAACTCTTCTTTTATTATAAACCAAACATCTGTTCCTGTAAACTGTTTTAATATATTTTTTAGAGACTCCCTGTCGCTGTTATCGTACTGCTCAATCTGACCTTCTGACACAAGAAAATCCACATAATCTTTAAGATTTTCTCCCTCAAGGTCCCATGTCAACTTAACATTCTTCCCTCCGGTATCACTGATATCAAAGATATACCTCATGCGTGGATTCAGTGCCCTTGACGGGAAGATGGCGCAGCCTTTCGCACCACGCTTTACATATCTTCCCACCTTTTTCCAGGTATCATAATCTGCCATGAGTGTGCTTTTTTCCGGAGGTCTCTGAGCTGTTACCATAACGATATTGTCAAATTCATAGCGGTATAACTGACCTGCGACCTTTAACACATCCTTCCAGTTCTTTTCTGATCTTGTGATGTTACCAATTTCAGAATCGTATATCGCTTTGACCTTCATATCAACGCCCATACCTTTGTCCTCCTCTACTTAAACATCTCTGCAAACAATCCCTTAAATAGCTTTAACTCATCCTTATCCAGCTCGATTGCAAATTTATTGTCGATTGCCTGTTTTTCGCATTTATCCTTTTTCTTTGCAATCTTACGCACCACACGAAGAAGCACATAGCACTCCTTGGACTTTGCAATGCTCTGTTTAAAGGTCAGCTCATCCTCATCGACTGACTTCTGTGTCTGATAGATAATCTCTTTTAACTTATCATTGATACCATCTACTTCCTCAAGGGAAATAATAACGGATGCCTTAGAAGCACCCGATCTGTCCCACTCCTTATGAAGTTCCTTTACTAAAAACTCCATGTTCTTAATTACTGTTGTTGAATCACTTTTCATCTTGCTTTTCCTCCGTTTTTTTTAATGAAGAAGGGAGCTGACCTTCGCTGATAGGTGCAAAATCAACTCCCTTCATGTCCTCTGCTCCAAGGACTATCTGCTCTGCATAATACATATCCATTGCCTTATTGATGGCATCGTCAAGCGACTCTGCCTTTACTTTCTGTACTCGTGAAAGCACTTCTTTTATCTCAACATCAAATTCCTGTTCCATATGATATCGCCTCCTGTAAAATCTCATCACCGGCTCTTTTCTTCCTTTACCTGTCTTTCCTTAAAGCCTTCATCGTTACTTTCCATCTTCCAGCCTGTCGTAAAACAAATCCTCTTCAATCGTTCCAAAATCCTCATACATTTGGTGAAGGAAGTCATTCTGCAGCTTCTTCGGTACATCATCATCCTTTGACATATCCTGATAAAAATAGAACTTCTGCTTTAGCTTTGCCCTGTAATCATAGATATCCTCTATCTTTTCCGGTGTGCCATACTCCCTCTTGTATGCCTTGAAATTTGTAGTTGAAAGTGTGGAACCTAGATAAATGCCGTGCTCCCACGATACCCCGATTGTGGTATTGTCCTTTGTAGGCTTCTCATCCTTCGGATAACGCTTATACTCTGTCGCACCAAGGGCGATTGTAAGGGAACCTGACTTCATATCCATCACCACAAGATTCCTTGGTGATAATGCTTCAAGCACCATGTAATCATGGTCATTGAAGTTATGGAATGTCTGTCCCCTTTCAAATGAGCGGTTCTCCATTTCATAATGCAGGTTAAAATCATCCACCCAGCCCTTATCGGTCATTCCAATCTCCTTAAGCTTTGCAACACATTCAGAAGAACTGGCTTCTTTATCAAACCGAAATTTTTTGGAATCGTTATAAAATCCCTGAAGAAAATGTCCCAGCTGAATATCATCCAGACAGAATCTCGCAGATACAGTTACATTTGCTGCCCTGTAATACTCTGTGAAGTTATCTGCTTCACCAAGTGTCCTTCCAAGCTGCAACAGATGGTCTGCAAGCTCTGACATGTCATCAATTGCTATAAAACTCTTATAATCATCCAGAGTCATCAGCATATTTATCTCTGTTCCCCTGTCGTTTTCTGTTACCAGTATCATATCTTTTAAATCCATTCTTACCTCCAGTCTCAGAGAGGGACTATGCCCTCTCAGCAAATTTTCTGTTATGGTCTTCCAATCACAACAATCTTTCCTGTGCTTGCCACATCCCTGTAGACCACACCAAGACTTTCATTAAGTGCCTCTACCACCTTGCCATTTCCGACATATACTGCCACATGGCTGATGTTCTTATATCTTCCGTTGCTTGTAAAACTGTAGAAGATAAGGTCTCCCGGCTGTAACTCATCAAAGGAGACTGTCTTTCCGGCTTCATCCAGTCCCTGTGCCTCCGCTGCCGCTGTGGTTGCACCGCCGTAACTAATATCCACGCCTGCATCCTTCCATGAATAATAGGCTAAGGAGCTGCAGTCATAATAGTTACCGCTGTCTCTTAAATCCTGACTATAAGGGAAGCCAACTCTGTGAAGTGCATAGGAGCAGACTGTTTTCTGCCTGCTGTCTGTAATTCCGTTTAGGATGGCATTGATTTCATCCTCAGTCATGGAGCTTACTCCAGGACTTCCGCCTCCACCGCCACTTCCGCTTCCGGCATATCCAAGCTGTCCCATAAACTCCGGACTCATGATCTGCTCAAGCATTTCCACCTGATCAGAATTAAATCCATAGACCGAAATCATATCCCTGTACGATTTTAGTGTGACATTCACATACAGAACCGACTTTGTGACAGTAGTTACACTGCCGTCTGCATCCGTTTCTTCCACATCCTTTGTTCCGGTGCTTGTGGTGTATGAACACATATCATTTACAACTGCCTGCAGCCAGCCTTTTGAAGTATCATTCATGACTGTTGCTGTATCTCCGACACCATGCTTGACCATATAGACTGCCATGATGTCATAGTAATTGCTTGGGTTTTCTTCCATACCTTCATAATCCACATATACAAGCTCTCCAAGGTCATATCCGGTATGCTCATTCACTTTCGTATTAACATCCCGGTTAAACTCCTGCACATAAGCACTCGTTACTGTCTGCACGGTATCTCCTGATTCAAGTGGTGGCAGAAATAAAGCAAATGGAGAATTGTAAAGGATTGCTATCACCGCTATAACCGGAACCGCAATCATGGCAACTACAAGAACAAGTAATAAAAGCACCAATCCGATAATCGGTGCAGCTGCCTTTACCCAGGTAATCGCTTTCGCACAATCACGATCCTTTTACCAGCTTTGCCACGCTGTCTGTCGATTCTCCTGTGTTTTCATCTTATCCAGAAAGAATTTTATCTTTCTGCTCCGGTTGGTCATCTTTTCATCCTTGACCTCTATGGACACACCTGCAGCATATCCGGCTGCCATGCCGATTGCAGTACCAACTCCTGGTGCAACCGCTGTTCCTGCCGCTGTAGCAGCTGCCTTTGTAGCAGTTTTGTTGCAACCTTAGCAGTAGTCTTGGCTGTTTCTTTTGCTGTCTCTTTAGCTACAGTCTTTGCAGTATCTTTGGCAGCTTTCTTTGCTGTCCTTTTTGCCAGCTTCTTTCCTGCCTCTACCTTCTTGATACGCTTTCTTGCCTCGGCTGCCGCCTTTTTCCTGAAAAGTGCTGCACCCTTGGATGCTGTTCCGGTAACAGGTCGGCTTGCTTCATATGCAAGATATGCTGCCTGCGATACCTCATGCCCGCCTTCCACCTGCTCCGTTACTGCCCCGGCTGCAAGTGCACCTGTTCTTCCTGCAATGTGAAGATTAGTATTCTTGGTCTTGATGGAAGTGTTGGATTCTCTATAGTTTCGCTTAAATCTTGATAATCCCTTATTCTTCGGCTCTGACTGATGAATGGTACTCTTGCGATAGGACTTCTTTTTATCATCAGATACCTTTGCACCGATAGTTTTAGGACCTCTCTCTACTGTATAGATGTTGCTGCCTTTAATCTTGGCTCCCTTTGGTTCGTGGGCATGAATCTTGGCTTTCTCCTTGGTGTGAATGACCATCGGTTTGTCATCCACTTTCTTTATCTTCAATGTTCTCACCTTCTTTCACTCAATATGCAAAACAGCCACCCAGCTTCCCGGATGGCTATGCTTTGAGGTCGCAAATTGCGACCTCTATCAACATTATTCGACATTATTCTGCATTTCACGTTTCTTCTGTTCTGCAATCTTCTCATGAATATTGGTGTTATACAGTCTGTAAAGGTCTGTATCCTTACTAATCTGATTATCAAACGGAATCACCACAGAGCCACACTTGATAAGTCCCATTCCCGATGCAGTATTGGTTACGAATCGAAGTTGTGCCTCTGATACCCCGATAACTTCCGCCATCTTGGAACTGTCCGTGTTTGCCTGCTTTAAAAGTGCCACAAACTCTGAGTTTGCAAGCATTGTGGTTGCTGTGTAATTTTGCAACAGATCGACTACATTCTGCGTGATACCAGTACAAAGACCTCCCTGCTTTCTTACTTTCTTCCAGAGCTGCTGTAAATATTTTGCAGAATACTCGGAATTAAGCAGGACATGGAACTCATCAATATAGAGCCATGTTGCCTTGCCTCTCTTACCATTCTCAACAATCCTGTTCTGAATGGACTCCATCATAACAAGCATTGTGATTGGACTAAGCTCTGTACCCAAGTCCCTGATGCCATATACTGTGAATCTGTTATCCACATCCACATTTGTCTGGTGATTGAAGATGTTAAGTGAACCATTTACGAAAAGCTCTAGTGACAATGCAATGTCCTTTGCCTCATCCTCCGGTTGTGCCATAAGGATATCGTAAAAATCACTCATTACCGGGATATACTTCTCTTTACTCCTTGCAATGTCGATATACAGCTTTCTCACACAGCGGTCAATGATTGACTTCTGTCTTGAATTTAAGCTGTCCCCGATACACTGCTCACAAAGACCAATGCATGAACTCGCCCTTTTCTCTTACCATTCCTTTGGAATCATTCGGATCAAGGCTCCATACATCCATCTCCAGCGGATTCACATAGTTATCCGTGTAGGTAGACATATTTACCACTGTTCCGCCATAGGTCTCAGCAATATCAAAGTATTCGTTCATTGGATCTATAACGATTATTTCATCATCTCCCGACAAGAATACGCTGCCCATTTCCATCTTGCAGAAGAATGATTTACCGGAACCCGGCACTCCGAAAACGAATCCATTTCCGTTTATCAGCTTCTTTCTATTGCCGATATTCACATTCTTGCTGATCTGGTTGATGCCATAGTAATTGCCTGTGCTATCATTAAGCTCCTGCACATTGAATGGCATAAGCACCGCAAGTGACTGGGTAAGAAGTGTACGCATTGTCTCCACCTGCCTTACACCAATCGGAAGTGCTGTGTTGAGAGCTTCCCTCTGCTTTAAGTAGTGTGTATCAATCGTGCAGCTGTTACGCTTTCCGATAGTCTCCACAGTCTCACATACACTCTCAAGCTCCTTCTTGCTTTCTGCCATAAGAATAATGGTTACTCCCACGAAGAAAAGGCACTGGTCATTCTCACGGACGTCATCCATGATTTCCTCAATTTCTTTTTTCTCCGTTCTCTTGGCATATGAAATTTCCGTAGAAAAATCGTTATTCTTATTACGAACTCTCTGCTGCTTGATAATATCCGACTCAATACCAAGGTATTTTTTCTGAAGCACCTTTGTGGTCAGATCCTTTGGAACCGGCACCACATCAATACTCGTGATAGAATGAACCGGAAGGGAAGTAATCTCATTGATGAATCTGTCTGATAAACTGCTCGGATACTTTTTAATAAAAAGTGCCTTGCAGAATTTACTCTCATCCTCAAAATGGTCCGGGAAATATTTCACCATCCCATTGCACAGATCATTTCTAAAATCTGCCCCGACCTTCTTTGCCTTTTTGATATCAAAATCAAAACTGCCCTCATCTCCAAGGTGATAATAGTCATAGAGCACTTTCAGTCTCTCGTTTCCATTAAGCGGCACAATCTCTGCCCCAAGCTCAATGAAAGCCTTGTGTATCGTTGCCTCAAGTGTTGCAAACTGTGCCTTTGCCTCCTCGAAGTTCTTTCTCTCAATCGTGATCGTCAGATATCTCTCCTGCTCAATCCCCTGTCTGCCCTCAATAATCTTCTCTTCAATGATGTCATTGTAGATTCTGCGGTAATTATTGAAGCCATCGTTTCTTTCTGCAATAAGAACCTTATCTCGCAAATCGTCCATGTTTTTGTTCTTATTGTTGATCGTAATCTTATAATTACAGTCCAGCGAATTTAAGAACTTACAATATCTCTCGAAAATACCGATCTGCTCATCCTCGGTTGCTGTCGTGTAATTGATGTCCTGAAAGCGGTAGCATTTGGAATACTTATTTTTGCTTACTTCAAAAATGCCGTTTTCAGCCACCGCCATAATCTCTATGGTTTCCTGAATGGATTTAGGTGTCTTATACAAAGGCTCACTCGCCTTTTTCAGTAACTTAAATCCGTCTGTAAATAAACCCATGTCTCTAACCTCGCTTTCTTATAATGAAAGCCCGCCGGGAACTTCACCCTGCGGGCTGTGTTCCCGACCTTGCGGTCAGATACTATTTATTTCTAATGCATTGCCTTATATGCTGCAATACCAGCTGCTATCGCCACAATAACTGCGACAAGTCCAAGCAGCATGTTTCTCGTCTTTTTCTTCATTGCTTCAAACTCCTCCTGCTTCTTTACAGCTGAATCAGCTGTTACAGTCTCCGGTTCAGCCTTTCTACCTTTCTTCTTTACCTGTTCATTATGCTCTGCTTCTAACTGCTTTATTGCAGGCTCTCCCTCTGTTGATACATAGGTAAGTGCCCTGTTTCCAAACATAAAATGCAGTTTCTTTCCCATATACTCATAGAAATTCATTCCATTAAAGGAATAAAATCCTCCAAGTGCTATTGGTGCTACACAGGGAATTGCCACATAAGCAGAACCCGTAAGACCGATATACTTGTAAAGAAGAAGGACGATACCGCCACCGACCACTACGCTTGCAATGGAAAATATAAGCTGCCTTGCAGTAAGTCCCATCGCAACCGATTCCTGATAGCGGTCAATATCCTTGTTTACTTCGATTACCATTGTCCCTGCCTCCTATCTTGATAAATCCTTTATCTCCGGCTTTCTTGTCATTCCAATATTCGCCTCATACTTATCCATTCCATCCGGACACAGTTCTCTAAGCTTATCTACATTGAACAGATAAAGCGGATATTCGCAGAAACCACTCCTTTGCGTGAATCCCGTAAACTCTCCAATGTCGTTATCCGTAATAAACCTTTCAATATCCGGCATGTCATTCACATTCAGATATCCGCAGTAATTTGGTGCTGCAACCGACAAATTCACAGTCACATCCCCAAAAAACTCCTCATGTCCATCTTCATTACACATAAGACCAATAAACATTGCCCTGTTATTCATATACTGCTGGATATCAAATGTCACCTGCGTTTCTCCGGTTATACTTGAATTATAAGTAACCTGTTTCTTTTCATTATCCATTTCTGCCTCCTTCTATAATCCAAATGCCTTGCTTGTAAGTGTCTGTGCACCCTTCACGCTTCCAACAGTCATTGCTATCGTAAATGTCATTTCACACAGATATATAAGCGTCTGTGCCCAGTCAGCATAACTTCCTGTAAATGCCGGAAGTCCTGCATTGATAAATGCATTACATACCACAATCGCAAGTGCCATCGTTACTGCCTCAAATACACATGACAGGAAATATTTGCAGTAGGTAGCCATTGTATGGCTGACCATTCTGTTTCCTGCCATCGTGGAACAGGCAATCGCACCGAGCGGCACAATAATCAGAATCTTTAAGAACCTGAAATATACTGTGTAAATGATAAAGAATCCACAGATAATAATGATGATTGCAAGCAAGGCTGTAAGTATCAGCATTACCAGACTTTCACCAAATCCGAGTCCCTTAATGATGTCTGCCTGTGTACTGTCAATGGCAAACTGCGTCGTTGTCCCGGCAGATATAAGTCCCACCAGATTTCCTATGGAAGTAAAAAACGCTTTCATGATCGTGACATTATTTGCAACAAACCATTCTGCAAGTCCCAGTCGGATAAGCATACGCAGGATTGATTCAAACCTCATCTCATCTTTTACATCTATGCTTTCCGAGCAGAAACCGATAACAAAGAACAGCACAACGAGGGATGAGCCGACCGCTACAAAGACCGGCTCAATACCCTCAATAACTGCCCAGGGACCTCCACCCTTGAAACTGACCGGTGACTGTCCAAGCATTGCAAAGACCAGGGATATCTGATTGTTCCAAAACCCAAACACCGCCTCAAGAAGTGCAAGGATCTTGTCTCCAAGCTTAAAAATATCCATACTTGTTATTCACCTCTTTCCTTTTACTAAAAGGGGAAATGCATATCCCCATCTTAGAAGCCTAAGAATGTCAGAACTGTTGAAATACCAGCCATCATGACACCTGCTACAATTCCTTTCAGTGCAGAGTTCATAGTAGATGAATCCTGCTGCTGATAGGCTTGTGCGAACTCCATGACATTCTTTGCAAGAATGATGACACCAACCGCACCAATGACTGCAATGATAAGTGTCTTTAAGTTCTCAAGCGGCTGTGTTACTGCGAAAGTACCTGTACCTGCTGCAAAACAAGTAGTGCTCATAAGCATTACTCCCATAAGTGCTCCGGATATGCCAGAACGAATCTCTTCTTAAAGTGAATGAATCTACTCTTCATGCCTTTCTCCTCCATCTGATTATTGTTTGTCGTAATAATCTGTTCTTTTCTCATGTTGTTTGTCTCCTTTTCGATAAAAAAATAAGCCAGCAGGGATAATCCCTAACTGGCTGTTAAAAGTAACTCTATATGATCAGGCAATGCCTGTTGTAATGATTAAATCGGCTTTCCCCGATGTGGTATGCTTCAACCACCTCCTTTCAAGGTGCAAAAAAATGCACCTTAACCTTATTGGCTAAAGTGCTTTCATAAAGCAACTATATTTTTTCAGATCTATGTTCACTCTATATTAATCATGCAAATCTATCCTCAATTAATCTAATTGCATTCTTTATAAATAACATCAAATTATCTAATTTTGCATCATTAAATCCATAATACTCATCTATTGGATATGGTGGATCAAGTTCATACATATCCTTTATTTTATATGAATCCATAACACCATCAATCCATAGTTTCATATTTTCCCTATCATATATTCCAGATTGATTATCCTTGAGATTCTTATAATATACTGAAGGATAATCATTATTTAACCCCCATGTTCCTTTTCCCTTGATGTTCTTACTTCCATTAAAATACTTGGGTACTGGCATCAAATTTGAAAATGAATACATTAAATCAAAATACCTATTAAACAAATCTTCCAAATCCCTATAGTTTTCAAATATTTCATCCAAATGAACCAATACTAATAACAAAAGATCTTTTTGTCTTGATGGTATCTTATATTTTAATAGCATCAACTTTGCTCTACAGAAATCCAAAAAAGGAATAAAAGCATTAAATATCGTATCTGCTGATTCTGGGATGCTATTACCATAAATTCTTACATATGTTTCTCTAACTACCTCCGAAGAATCAATCTCGACACAAGGACATACTCTATACAATATTGCCGTTTTAATACCCCCTTCGTTTTTTAATCCTGGATTTATTACCGGAATAAGATTTGTCAATCTATTTTTTGTTATATCTATTTCGTTCAAAGTTCTTCACCTCCATTTTGCATAGGCACATTATACCACAGCTCCTGTGCCTATGCGATTTCATTTTACTGCTTCTTCCGGTAAGAACTCATCTTCTCCACAGTAACCTCCGGATAAAAGTAAGTAAGAATCGTTGCTTTGGGGACGCCTGCAGCAAGTGCTTTCTTCACCTCTTCTTTCTGCTCCAGTGTATATGACCAGTGTAACATTCGATTTGTGATTGTATCCTCCCACTTAGGCTTTTCCCTTTCAGGATTCCTTACAGGCTTAGCACCAGTATTTCCATTAGTAGCACTGGCACTTTCTGCAGCATCTGACTTCTGCGACTCATCAACATACTCAAGCTCATTTGCCTGTTCTCTGTCAATCTTTGCTTTCTGTTCTGCCTCATCCTGCATAGAGAATCTCCTGCTTAATTCCGCATCACCAAGCATCATAAACTGCTCATAGGTAAGAGAATCAATATACACATTCTCGCCCTTATCCTTCAGTTTTTCATAATACTTAACTGCTTTATCTGACAGAATTTCAAATGGCGGACCGATAAGATTATCTGCTCCTCTTATCTGATGAACATATGGTTTTCCCTTGCCATCTGCTGTCTGGTTAAACATCGGATGATTGAATGGTATGAACTTATTGTCCATGATTGGATCAAATCCACGGATAAAGATAATGCACTTTTTGTTATCCAGCTTTCTGACCTCATCGGGTGTAAACAGTTCTC
>ENA-OPZZ01001071-OPZZ01001071.1-human-gut-metagenome-genome-assembly--contig:-NODE-1071-length-18706-cov-3.397976_pt1 | contig 18706 bp, 23 predicted proteins | sample MGYA00242487_ERZ504511 | MGnify/ENA primary metagenome ERZ504511 (study PRJEB26092, sample SAMD00036241) | human gut metagenome | host: Homo sapiens | study: EMG produced TPA metagenomics assembly of... | reverse complement strand
TCCGGATTTCCAGAAACAGTGGATGTTATGAGTATCCGGCTGATTTTATGTTGATTGCGGCAATGAATCCGTGTCCTTGTGGAAATTATCCGGAATTTGAACAAATGTAATTGTACAAAAACGCAAATTCAAAATTATCTGGGTCATGTAAGCCAGCCTTTTTTAGATCGTATGGATTTATGTGTAGAGGCTTCAAGTGTAGAATACGGGGAATTACACAAGACTGGAAAAGAGGAAACATCAGAAGAAATACGTAACCGTGTCTGCACGGCGAGAAAAATCCAGGAGCAGCGTTATGAGGGGACCGATATCCGGACAAACTCCGGAATCGGAGTACGGCAGATGGAAGAATTTTGCCAAATTGGAGAAAAAGAAGAAAAACTGATGCGATGTGCATTTTCAACGATGAATCTGACTGCCCGGACTTATCATAAAGTATTGAAAGTCGCCAGAACGATCGCTGATCTGGACGGGGAAGAACAGATTGGGTGCAGCCATCTGAAAGAGGCGCTTGGATACCGTATGCTGGATAAAAAATACTGGGGGAGGTAATGTGGGTGATTTATGAATACTGGTTTGCTAGGATGAAAAATATCTCTGATAATAAGAAGAAAAAACTAAGAGAGGCATATGGCTCTGCAAAAGAGATATATTATATAGAAGAAACTCAACTCAGATTACAGAATTTCCTGACAAAAAAGGATATAGAACAGCTGAAAATGGCGAGAAAGCAGAAAGATTTAGAAGAAAAATATTATAATATGGAAGAAAAAGGAATTGATTTTGTACCGTATTTTCAAAAAACATATCCGAAACGGTTGTCGGAGCTTGACGCTGCACCGTATGCGCTTTATGTAAAAGGGAAACTGCCGGAAGAAGACCGGCCTTCGGTAGCGATTATCGGAGCAAGAAGATGTAGTAATTACGGGGAAGGGCAAGCACTGGAATATGGGAAATGTCTGGCATCAGCCGGGGTACAGATTATCAGTGGTCTTGCACTTGGTATTGACGGGGCCGGACAACGGGGGCACTAAATGGAGGCGGAACAACTTATGGCGTGTTAGGCTGCGGAGTGGACATTTGTTATCCGAGAGAAAATATCGGTCTTTATATGGATATTCAGAGAGAAGGAGGGATAATTTCGGAGCAAATACCAGGAGAACCACCTATGTCATATCATTTTCCACTGAGAAATCGTATCATCAGTGGATTGGCAGATGTAGTGCTTGTGATGGAAGCGAAAGAAAAAAGCGGATCTTTGATTACCACAGATATGGCACTGGAACAGGGGAGGGACGTATATGCTCTTCCAGGGCCTGTCACAAGTACTCTCAGTCAGGGGTGCCACAGGCTGATCAGACAAGGTGCGGGCATATTGATCTCGCCGGAAGAATTCCTGAAAGAACTGCAGATTGAGGTTTCCGAAAACTCTACAGAATTATTAAAAAATGAAAAAATGCTTGAAACAACAGAAAAAGTGGTGTATAGTTGTCTCGATTTGTTCCCCAGAAATGTAAGTGAGATTCAGATGAAGACCGGGCTTGATGCACGGATTCTTATGGAGACACTTATGACGCTGGAGATGGAAGGATATATAAAAGAAACGGCAAAGAATTATTATGTCAGAATGTCAGATGTAATCAGAATGTCAGATGTAAGATGAAACATTTGCATTTGAACGAAAATAGTGTACGGGAATTTGCCCGATACAGATAACATGGAGGTTAGATACAGATATGGCACGATATCTCGTGATAGTGGAGTCACCGGCAAAGGTGAAAACAATCAAAAAGTTTCTGGGAAGTAATTATGTGGTGGCTGCGTCAAATGGACATGTCAGAGATCTTCCGAAAAGTCAGCTTGGTGTAGATGTGAAGAATGACTACGAACCGAAGTATATTACGATACGTGGAAAAGGTGAGATCCTTGCAAATCTCAGAAAAGAAGTGAAAAAAGCAGATAAAGTTTATCTCGCAACTGACCCTGACCGCGAGGGAGAGGCAATTTCCTGGCATCTGAGTAAAGCATTGAAACTGGAGGATAAGAAAGTTTATCGTATTAGCTTCAATGAGATCACCAAGAATGCGGTGAAGGCATCTCTTAAGACCCCGCGGGATATCGATATGGATCTGGTGGATGCACAGCAGGCGAGACGTGTGCTGGACCGTGTGGTTGGATACCGCATCAGTCCACTCCTCTGGGCCAAAGTAAAGAGAGGTTTAAGTGCCGGTCGTGTGCAGTCTGTAGCGCTTCGCATTATAGCAGATCGTGAGGCGGAAATCGATGCATTTATTCCAGAGGAATACTGGACTCTGGATGCAGAGCTGAACGTAAAAGGTGAGAGAAAGCCTCTGATCGCGAAGTTCTACGGAACAGAGAAAGAGAAGATGACGATTGAGTCGAAAGAACACTTGAATAAGATTTTAAAGGAGCTTGATGGTGCGGACTATGAAGTGAGTGAGATCAAAAAAGGAGAGCGTACAAAAAAGGCACCGGTCCCATTTACGACAAGTACACTGCAGCAGGAAGCTTCCAAAGCTTTGAATTTTGCAACCTCCAAGACGATGCGTATTGCGCAGCAGCTTTATGAAGGAGTTGATGTCAAGGGAAGTGGAACCGTGGGTATTATCACATATCTTCGTACGGATTCTACCCGTATTTCCGAAGAGGCAGATGCGAATGTAAGAAGCTATATTGGAGAGCAGTATGGCAGCCAGTATGTGGCAGCAGAAGGCGCCGGGAAAAGTGGCAGTCAGAAGATTCAGGATGCTCATGAGGCAATTCGTCCGACGGATGTTACCCGCACTCCGGCTATGTTGAAGGATTCCTTGTCCCGTGACCAGTTCCGCTTGTATCAGCTGATCTGGAAACGTTTTGTTGCAAGCCGTATGATGCCTGCAGTTTATGAGACCACTTCTGTAAAAATCGCAGCAGGAAAATATCGTTTCAATGTTGCAACATCAAAGATTGCATTTGAAGGATTCCGTCTGATCTATACGGAGGCGGGAGAAGAAAAAGACGAGAAGGGTGTGCTTTTAAAGGGACTGGATGAGAACAGTGAACTTTCTCTGAAACAGTTTGACAGTAAGCAGCATTTTACACAGCCGCCGGCACACTACACAGAGGCGTCTCTTGTAAAGACTTTGGAGGAGCTGGGAATCGGACGCCCAAGTACTTATGCACCGACAATTACATTGATTATAAATAGAAGATACGTTGCGAAGGAAAATAAAAACCTTTATATGACAGAACTTGGAGAAGTTGTTAATAATATAATGATGCATTCATTCCCAAGTATTGTGGATGTCAGTTTTACGGCAAATATGGAAAGTCTTCTGGACGGTGTTGCGGAAGGAAAAGTCAGATGGAAGACGATTATTGAAAATTTCTATCCGGATTTGGACGCAGCCGTGAAAAAAGCGGAAGAAGAACTGGAAGAGGTAAAAATCGAGGACGAAGTAACGGATGTAATCTGTGAAGAATGTGGCAGAACATGGTTATCAAATACGGTCCGCATGGTAAATTCCTTGCATGCCCGGGATTCCCGGAATGTCGGAATACAAAGCCGTATCTGGAAAAGATCGGTGTTCCGTGTCCGAAGTGCGGAAAAGATGTAGTAATTCGCAAAACGAAGAAGGGAAGGCGCTATTACGGTTGTGAAAATAATCCGGAATGTGAGTTCATGTCCTGGCAAAAACCGTCTGAAAAGAAGTGTCCTCAGTGTGGAAAATATATGGTAGAAAAAGGAAATAAACTTCTTTGCAGCAATGAACAATGTGGTTACACTGAAAGTATAAAAAAAGAGAAGAAAATTAAGGAAATTTATTGAATAAGCGTGAATTGTATGATAATATACACTCATAGATGGAGGAATTGCATATGGGCGTACAATTATTAGATAAAACTAGAAAAATCAACAAATTACTACACAACAATAATTCAAGCAAGGTTGTATTTAATGACATTTGTGATGTCTTGACTGAGATACTGGAGTCAAATGTTCTGGTAGTCAGTGAAAAAAGGGAAGGTGCTTGGAAAAAGTCGGTGCCTGAATGTACAGCCGATTGGAGAACTGATTGCCTGTGAGGTTGGCGAGCATATTGATGGTATGTTGAACGAGAGATTGCTTAGTATCTTATCAACAAAAGAAAATGTAAATCTTCAGACACTGGGATTTTCTGCTGAGGCAAGCGGAGGATATCAGGCAATCATCACACCAATCAATATTGCAGGAGAGCGTCTCGGAACATTGTTCATTTACAAAGTAGATAAACCATATGAGATTGATGATATCATTCTCAGCGAGTATGGAACAACAGTTGTAGGACTGGAGATGCTCCGTTCTGTTAACGAAGAAAGTGCAGAGGAGACAAGAAAAGAACACATTGTACAGTCTGCGATCAGTACATTATCTTATTCAGAACTTGAAGCAATCATTCATATTTTTGATGAGCTGGATGGCTCAGAGGGAATTCTGGTTGCAAGCAAGATTGCAGACAGAGTTGGAATCACCCGTTCTGTAATTGTAAATGCTCTGCGTAAGTTTGAAAGTGCAGGCGTGATTGAATCTCGTTCATCAGGAATGAAAGGAACTTATATCAAAGTTGTAAATGATTATGTATTTACAGAACTGGAGCACATCAAGGAAGAAAAGAACAGAGGTTAAACTTTGAAAAATCGGAGGATGGACAACATGTATGAAGAGTGTCCGGCGCTGCTTCAGATGACGCGGACGTTTTTGGAAGATGGAGAAAAAGATGAAATCATTCATCATTGTAAAGTAATCCGGTATGATTCGGAAGAAGATAACATATACTTCATTGCAGGAAAATCAGATATCACAAGTTTTTTGCTGGATGGAGTATATAGATGTACGATCAATAGTGAAAAAAAAGAAATCTGGTGCCAGGGCGTCATACGTGAAAGATACTGTAATAAAGTCGGAAAAGTCTTAGTATTTCGTGTACAAAACGGCTTTTATGAAAAAAATATAAACAAGATAAAATAAATAAAAGAGTGTTGACAAAAGAGAAAGAGAGTGCTATTTTATACCTAGAGTTTTTAATAGCACTCTATTTTTATGAGTGCTAACAACATAAAAGAGATGTTAAAGCAAGGAGGAATAAATATGGAAATTAGTACCATTAGGAGACAGAGTCGTATTGAAACAGATCGTGGCTGAGGAGACTACAAAGTCAGGAATCGTATTACCTGGACAGTCTAAAGAAAAACCACAGCAGGCAGAAGTTGTGGCAGTCGGACCAGGCGGAACTGTTGATGGAAAAGAAGTGAAGATGAACGTAACAGTAGGACAGCAGGTTATCTATTCTAAATATGCAGGAACATCTGTTGAGATTGAAGACGAAGAATATATTGTTGTAAAACAGGATGATATTTTAGCAATCATCGAATAAGGAATGTTTGTTAATTTAAAATATTTTGTGTGAAATCAGTAAAGTCTAATTTAGGAGGCAGTTTAATCATGGCAAAGGAAATTAAATACGGAGCAGAAGCAAGAGCAGCCCTGGAAGCAGGAGTAAATCAGTTAGCAGATACAGTAAGAGTGACACTTGGACCAAAAGGACGTAACGTAGTACTTGATAAATCATTTGGTGCACCACTGATTACAAATGATGGTGTTACAATCGCAAAAGAAATCGAGTTAGAAGATCCATTTGAGAATATGGGAGCTCAGATCATCAAAGAAGTTGCATCTAAAACAAATGATGTAGCAGGAGATGGTACAACAACAGCTACTGTACTTGCACAGGCAATGGTTCATGAAGGTATGAAGAACCTGGCAGCAGGTGCTAACCCGATCATTCTCCGTAAAGGAATGCAGAAAGCTACAGATGCAGCCGTTGAGGCAATTAAGAATATGTCCAGCAAAGTTAACGGTAAAGACCAGATTGCTAAGGTTGCAGCTATTTCAGCAGCAAGCGAGGAAGTAGGTCAGATGGTAGCAGATGCTATGGAGAAGGTTTCTAACGATGGTGTTATTACAATCGAAGAATCTAAGACAATGAAAACAGAGCTTGACCTTGTAGAAGGTATGCAGTTCGATCGTGGATACATTTCTGCATATATGGCAACAGATATGGATAAGATGGAAGCTAATCTGGAGGATCCATATATTCTGATCACAGATAAGAAAATCAGCAACATTCAGGAAATCCTTCCAGTACTTGAGCAGATCGTTCAGTCAGGATCCAGACTCCTGATCATTGCAGAGGATGTTGAGGGTGAAGCTCTTACAACCCTGATCGTAAATAAACTGCGTGGAACATTCAATGTTGTTGCTGTAAAAGCACCTGGATATGGTGACAGAAGAAAAGAGATGCTCAAAGACATCGCTATTCTGACAGGCGGACAGGTAATTTCCGAGGAGCTTGGATTAGAGCTGAAAGATACTACTATGGATCAGCTTGGACGTGCAAAATCAGTCAAAGTACAGAAAGAGAATACGGTTATCGTAGACGGCTGTGGAGACAAAGATTCCATCCAGGCAAGAGTTGCTCAGATCAAAGCTCAGATTGAGGATACAACATCTGAATTCGATAAAGAAAAACTTCAGGAGAGACTTGCAAAACTGGCAGGCGGAGTTGCAGTAATCCGTGTCGGAGCAGCAACAGAAGTTGAGATGAAAGAAGCAAAACTTCGTATGGAAGATGCTCTGGCAGCAACAAGAGCAGCAGTAGAAGAAGGAATTATCTCCGGTGGCGGTTCTGCATATATCCATGCAGCAAAAGAAGTAGCAAAATATGCCGCAACACTGGAAGGTGATGAAAAGACAGGAGCTAATGTAGTTCTCAAAGCACTGGAGGCTCCATTGTTCCACATTGCTGCAAATGCAGGACTGGAAGGCTCTGTTATTATCAATAAAGTATCTGAGTCTGAACCGGGTGTAGGATTTAACGCATTGACAGAAGAGTATGTAGATATGGTAGAGGCAGGAATCCTTGATCCGGCTAAAGTAACAAGAAGTGCACTTCAGAACGCAACAAGTGTAGCATCTACGCTTCTGACAACAGAGTCTTGTGTAGCGAACATCAAAGAAGATACTCCGGCAATGCCAGCAGGCGGCGGAGCAGGCATGGGAATGATGTAAGAATAGTGTATTAGCAATTCTAATAATCATAGATTAGTATTATGAAAACTCCCCCTTTAGGGAGTTTTCTTTTTAATACAATTTGTGGTAAAATAGAGAAAATGGTTGACAAATGCCGACTGTTTTTTGTATCATAGCTTTTAAATATTACAAAGGAAAGTGAGGATAATAATCATGGGAAAGATTATTGGAGAAGGTATTACATTTGATGACGTACTTTTAGTACCAGCTTATTCAGAAGTAATTCCGAATCAGGTTGATCTGTCAACATATCTGACAAAGAAGATCCACCTTAACATACCGATGATGAGTGCAGGTATGGATACGGTTACAGAGCATCGTATGGCAATTGCTATGGCTCGTCAGGGAGGAATCGGTATCATTCATAAGAATATGTCTATTGAGGCTCAGGCTGAAGAGGTAGACAGAGTAAAGCGTTCTGAGAATGGTGTTATTACAGATCCATTTTATCTTTCACCGGATCATACACTGGCAGATGCTAATGAATTAATGGCTAAATTCCGCATTTCAGGTGTGCCGATCACAGAGAACGGAAAGCTGGTCGGTATTATCACGAACCGCGATTTGAAATTTGAGGAAGATTTCTCAAAGAAGATCAAAGAGTCTATGACTTCTGAGGGGCTCATCACAGCACCGGAAGGAATTACACTGGAGGAAGCAAAACGGATTCTTGCAAAAGCAAGAAAAGAGAAACTTCCAATTGTAGATAAGGATTTTCACTTAAAAGGACTTATTACAATTAAAGATATTGAAAAACAGATCAAATACCCTCTTGCAGCAAAGGATTCACAGGGACGTCTTCTTTGTGGTGCTGCTATTGGTATTACAGCAAACTGTATTGAGAGAGCTCAGGAGCTTGTCAATGCAAAGGTTGATGTTGTTGTTCTTGATTCTGCACACGGACATTCAGCAAATGTTATCCGCACAGTGGATATGATCAAGTCTAAATTCCCGGATCTTCAGGTTATTGCTGGTAACGTTGCAACAGGAGCTGCTACAGAGGATCTGATCAAAGCAGGAGCTGATGCAGTTAAGGTTGGTATCGGACCTGGATCCATCTGTACAACACGTATCATCGCAGGTATCGGTGTGCCTCAGATTTCAGCAGTTATGGATTGCTATGAAGCAGCAGATAAATATGGAATTCCGATTATTGCTGATGGAGGAATCAAGTACTCAGGAGATATGACAAAGGCAATTGCAGCCGGAGCAAATGTATGTATGATGGGAAGTATCTTTGCAGGTTGTGATGAGAGCCCTGGAACATTTGAGTTATATCAGGGAAGAAAATACAAGGTTTACCGTGGTATGGGATCTATCTCCGCTATGGAGAACGGAAGTAAAGACCGTTACTTCCAGACAGATGCGAAGAAGCTGGTACCGGAAGGTGTTGAAGGACGTGTAGCTTATAAGGGAAGCGTAGAAGATACTGTATTCCAGTTAATGGGAGGCCTTCGTTCCGGTATGGGTTACTGTGGAGCACCGACAATCGAAGATCTGAAGGAAAAAGGAAGATTTGTCAAGATTTCTTCTGCATCATTAAAAGAGAGTCACCCACATGACATCCACATCACAAAAGAAGCTCCGAACTACAGCGTAGACGAGTAAGATCAGTAATTCATTGGTGAGTCGCTTTTGCATTAAAAGATAGAATTGTGGCTGAGTGAACAGCAGATAATAAAATTCATAAATTAATAAGAATTCATTCATAAAATGTTTCGCTGGAATATGTAGAATATATATCAGATGAGTGATGACTTCACCTCTATAGGTGGCGGACAGCAAGCATGCCTGGGGCATTCTTGGATCAGAAAAAGGCGGGGCAAAGAACGTGCAGATGAAGAGGAACAGAAAAAGAAGAACTCTAAGCACGACAAAGAAGAAAAGAAAGACCCAGCGGAATATCCGGCTGGGTTTTCTTATTCTTGGAATTGTGCTAGTGGTCATGCTGATTATAAAAATAAATAATCCGGGATTTTTTTCCAATAAGTATTATGAGGTGGATACGAAAGCAGTGGATGCATCAAAGCCTGATATTGATGTGGAGCTTCTGACACCGAATCCATATTCCAGATCGCAGGAGAAGACAGACAAGATTACAGGGATTGTTATTCACTATACAGCTAATCCGGGAGCAACGGCTATAGGTAACCGGAATTATTTTGAAGGGTTAAAAGACAGCCACGAGACGAAAGCCAGCAGTAATTTCGTGGTGGGACTGAACGGGGAGATCGTGCAGTGCATTCCGACCTGGGAAGTGGCGTATGCATCGAATGACCGGAATTATGATACAGTATCCATCGAATGCTGCCATTCGGATGCGACTGGAAAGTTTAATGATGCGACTTATCGTTCTATGGTCCAACTGACAGCGTGGCTTTGTCTGAAGTTCAACCTGACAGAAGAAGATGTGATCCGCCACTATGATGTGACTGGGAAAATCTGTCCGAAATATTTTGTGGAAAATGAAGGCGCATGGGATCAGTTCCGGAAAGATGTAAAGTCAGCTATGGCGATGAACAAGAATCCGGAATAGGAATGAATAAAAAATAAGGCAGTTGCGAAATAAGATAATTGTTGGTATAATACACCCGATAAGACAGAAAAGAAGTGGATAAAGAGGCCACATTTGACACAGGAGTAATATACGATGAACGATTTGGAAATGTACAGAGAGAGTCTGGCGCTTTGTGATGATAAGATTATTGACGTGCTTGTTGAAAGAAGTAAAATAGTAGAAAAAATCATGGCATATAAAGAGGAATATGGTATGCCGATTTTACAGCCGCAGCAGGAGACAAAACAGGCCTTGAGACTGGAAGAAAAGCTGAATGGTAATAAGTACAGAGAAGAGATTAAGGATATCTTTGAATGTATCCGTATGAACAGCAAGAAGATCCAGGCAAGAAAGTTATTCAATTACAATATTGTAATGATCGGATTTATGGGAGCTGGAAAATCAACAGTGGCGGAGTATTTAAGTACCATGTTTGCCATGGAAGTTGTAGAGATGGATCAGGAAATTGTGAAAGAGGAAGGAATGAGTATTCCGGATATTTTTGCAACTTATGGCGAAGAATATTTCCGTAACTGTGAGACAGAACTCCTGAAGAAAATGCAGAGCCGCAAAAATGTACTTATTTCCTGCGGAGGCGGAGTTGTACTTCGAGAATGCAATGTAGAACAGATGAAGAAGAATGGAAGAGTCGTTCTTCTGACTGCCAGTCCGGAGGAAGTTTATGAGCGCGTGAAAGATTCCGATGACAGACCGGTTCTCGCAGGACGAAAGAATGTAAAAGGTATTGCAGAATTGATGGAGGCACGTCGTGAAAAATATGAGGCAGCAGCCGATATTATTGTCAATACGGATCACAAGACTGTTCTTCAGGTGTGTGAAGAGTTAGTACAGAGACTGACAGAAATGGATGGAGAGTAATGTTTGACAGATTTTTCCCGGATAGATATGTGGCTTCCACATATGTGATTGATTTTGAAAAATTATATGAAGAAGGATATCGTGGCCTGATCTTTGATATTGACAATACACTTGTACCGCATGGAGCACCGGCTGATGCGAGGGCAATCGCACTCTTTGACAGATTAAAAAAGATTGGATTTAAATGTTGTCTCATTTCCAATAATCAGGAGCCGCGTGTAAAGATGTTCAATGAGCCGATTCAAGTAGATTATGTGTACAATGCGCACAAGCCATCAACAAAGAATTACCGGAAAGCTATGGAAATCATGGGGACTGATGAGACAAACAGTGTGTTTATTGGAGATCAGTTATTTACGGATGTCTGGGGCGCAAAAAGAACTGGGATTTCCAATATTCTTGTGAAACCGATTCACCCAAAAGAAGAGATTCAGATTGTGCTGAAGAGATATTTGGAGAAGATTGTATTGTATTTTTATGCAAGAAGCAAGAAACAGGCGAAAAAATAGTTGAAAAAAGGCACAATCTATTATAAAATGGTAAAAGTGAAAACGTATAAAGTGCCATTCGGGTGCGATTAAGGAGGATATATACAATGGCTGATGCTTATATTGAAAAAGGTACGACGTATGAGATCGACGGAAAGGTATATGAATGTCTGGAATTCTTACATGTAAAACCAGGTAAAGGTTCTGCTTTCGTCCGTACAAAACTGAAAGATGTTATCAATGGTGGTGTTGTTGAGAGAACATTTAACCCATCTAAAGATGTATTGAAGAAAGCATTTATCGAGAGAAAGACAATGCAGTATTCCTATGTTGACGGAAACCTGTATTACTTCATGGACAACGAGACATTCGAGCAGATTCCGGTTGATTCTGAGGATGTTGGAGATAGCCTGAAGTTCGTAAAAGAAGGAACAGACGTAACTCTGAAATCATATCAGGGTAAAGTATTTGCAATTGACCCACCGACAACTGTTGAGCTTCTGATCACAGAGTCTGAGCCAGGTGTAAAAGGTAACACAGCAACAGGTGCTACAAAACCGGCTATCGTTGAGACTGGTGCGCAGGTTATGGTTCCTCTGTTCGTTAATGAGGGAGAGGTCATCAAGATTGATACACGTTCCGGCGAGTATCTTTCAAGAGCATAAGCTTAAGAAAAACATAAGAAAAATAAACGACAAAAGCCTTGCATTTTTTGCAGGGCTTTTTTATAATTCTAATACCATAATATTTGAAACACAGAAACTGCTGCTGTCTGAGGAAAGGAGATGTATGGATTATAAGCAGTTTTTAGAGACAGTAGAGAAAAATGTAAGAGTGAACATGGGGACACACATCAGAGTCAGCACACGTACCGTGAAGAAGAATAACGGAACCGAGCGGAGCGGGCTTCTGATTGAGGATGACAGTACGAATATTTCACCGACCATCTATCTGGAAGAATATTATCAACAGTTCCTTAGCGGCAAAGGAGTTGATAAGATTGCAAAAGAAGTGGCCGATTTGTATGAGGATTTGAAAGTTGACCGGCCGTGGGATGAACAGAAGCTTGGAGAATACGATAAAATCAAGGAAAAAGTGATTTATCGTCTGATTGGTCGTGAGGCAAATGAAGAACTTCTTCAGGAAGTGCCATATGTGCCATATCTTGATCTGGCAATTATCTTTTGTGTACTTTTTGAAGCAGGAGATTATGGCATGGCGACAATGATGATCCGTAACCGGCATCTGAAACTGTGGCATGTGACAAAAGAGGACATTTATCATCAGGCAAGATATAATACATGGCATGAACTTCCGGGAGAATTTCTGACTATGAGTGATTTGATTGCGGAACTTACAGGAATAAAGGAGAAATGTCCGGAAGAACCTATGTATGTATTGACGAATCAGATCCGCAATTATGGAGCATCAGCAATTCTGTATCCAGACAGACTTGCAGGTATCAGTTTATGCCTTAAAGAGAATTTCTATGTGGTTCCAAGTAGTGTCCATGAGATGATCATAGTGCCGGAGAGTGCTTCGCCGGGACGGAGAATGCTGACAGAGATGTTAAGAGAAGTCAATGAGACACAGGTACCGGACGAAGATATTTTGTCAGATCATGTTTATTATTATGACAGAAAAGAACGGAGATTGCGATTATAAGAGAAGTGAAGAGCAGTCAATGCAAGTAGCGAAAGATAATCTATGATATAGAAGAGTATTATAATTGGTGTATGGGAGCGCCAGCGGTCAGGAATGCCGAAGGCGCTCTTGCTATAATGCTATAATGATTCGAATTGTGTAGAAAATTATCTCATGTATTTACTTTACTTTGTGAGATAAATGTGTTACTATTACAAAGTCAAATTGACCAGGCACCCGTAGCTCAGGGGATAGAGCACCGCCCTCCGGAGGCGGGAGCGGCGGTTCGAATCCGCCCGGGTGTGTATGAATAACGAGTACTGATGTGTGGAGGAGATCTATGAAGAGAAGGTGGATTGTCCTCCTGCTTCTTTTTGTGACGATAGGAGCAGCGGGGTATGGATTTGCCAGAGAAGAAGCACAGAAGGTACAAAAGACAAGTTCGTTGAAGATACAGGCTGTTTATCTGGAATGTGAATCGGAAGAGGCAAATCCGCTTTTGGAAGATGCAGTTTTGGAAGTGAATCGGGCAGTGGAAGAACACTTTGCGAAGATGCAGGAAGCGACAGACTATGTAGAAGCTTATCATAATCTGCATGTGTATACAAAGGAAGGAAAAGATGCGGATACATATGTGACATTTGTGACATACGATATGAAAATCCGAGGGATTTATACAGAAGTACCAGGACTTGCAACATTTTATGTAAAAAAAGAAAAGGACAAGATGCAGGTAATCTCAGATCCAAAAGAGAGTGACGTACAGAGATACATTGCAAGACTTACGAAACACCAGGATGTTCAGAATCTGTTCCGGAAAGTGAATGAGGAGTATAATGGAGCACTTCAGTCCGATGCACTTTTGCGGGAGGCGTTGAGCGAATTGCAGAATGCATATGGAAGCACAGAAGATAACGGTTAAATATTTTAGAAATAGAGAAGTATGCTGTCAGAAGCATGCTTCTTTTTTAAATTTATAGATTTGACAAGATTTCATCACAATTCGAACACATTTAAACGATACAATCTATTACAGAAATGAAGGAAAGGAGATTATTGATATGGAAAATCAATATACTTATTATAAACCAGAACCTGATGACATGAATGGTATGAACGAGGAAACGCCAAAGCCAAAGAAGAACCGAAAGGTGCCAAAACCAGTGAAACTTGTATGCGCCGGAGTTGCATTTGGTCTTGTGGCAAGTGCAACATTCCAGACAGGAAATTATGTGGGAACAAAAGTGTTCGGCACAATAACTACAAACGGTAAGACTGCCAAGACAGCACAGACAGTGGATGGTGCGAAACTAACAACATCATCAAGCAGTACAGGAACTTCCGATATTGCAACGATTGCAAAGAATGCAATGCCATCTATTGTATCTATTACGAATATGAGCGTTCAGGAAGTACAGAGTTTCTTCGGAGGAACACAGCAGCAGGAGAGCACAAGCGTCGGATCTGGTATTATTATCGGCCAGACAGATAGTGAACTTCTGATCCTTACAAATAATCATGTAGTGGAAGGCAATGAAAAGCTTACAGTTTCTTTTGTGGATAATGAAAGTGTTGAAGCTAATGTAAAAGGAACTGATTCCACAAAAGATCTTGCAGTTGTGGCTGTAAAGATTAGCGATGTGAAAGATTCTACTATGGATAAGATTGCAGTTGCGACAATGGGAGATTCCAGTAAGCTTGAGGTAGGTGAACAGGTCGTCGCAATCGGTAATGCACTTGGTTATGGACAGTCTGTAACATCAGGTATCGTATCTGCAACGGAACGGACACTGGACGGTTATGAAGGAGGTACTCTGATTCAGACAGATGCAGCGATCAACCCTGGTAACAGTGGCGGAGCACTTTTGAACTCTAACGGTGAAGTTATTGGAATTAATACCGCAAAAGTTGCAACAGACAGTGTAGAAGGTATGGGCTATGCTATTCCAATTTCTGATGCAAGCGATACGATCCAGAATTTGATGAATCAGGTGACAAAGACAAAAGTGTCTGAGGCAGAACAAGGATATCTTGGAATCCAGGGTGTAGATGTCTCGGATGAAAGTGCCAAGATGTATAATATGCCTACTGGAGTTTATATTTCCGATGTTGTAAAGAATGGTGGAGCCCAGCAGGCAGGTCTGACAAAAGGCAGTGTTATTACAGGACTTGAAGGAACCACAATCAGCGATATGAATTCACTGAAAGAACAGCTTCAGTATCATCGTGTGGGTGATAAAGTCAAGGTAACTGTACAGGTTCCTGGAAATAATGGCGAATATACTGAAAAAACTGTCGAAGTAACACTTGGAAGTAAATCATAAAAATGATATAATTGTCCCCATAGGAGGGACAGGACTATGTATACATTTGATGAAATTGAAAAGACAGACAGCGAAATAGCAGATGCGATCAAGGCAGAGATGGAAAGACAGAACTCACACATCGAGCTGATCGCATCTGAAAACTGGGTAAGTAAAGCAGTCATGGCGGCTATGGGAAGTCCGCTGACGAACAAATATGCAGAGGGGTATCCGGGAAAGAGATATTATGGTGGCTGCCAGTGTGTAGATGTTGTAGAGAATCTTGCCAGAGACAGAGCAAAAGAGTTATTTGGCTGTGAGTATGCAAATGTTCAGCCACATTCAGGAGCACAGGCAAACCTGGCAGTATTTTTTGCAATGCTGGAGCCGGGAGATAAAGTAATGGGAATGAATCTGGATCACGGCGGACATCTGACACACGGCTCACCGGTCAATATTTCCGGAAAATATTTTAATATTGTGTCCTATGGTGTCAATGAAGAAGGCGTGATCGATTATGATAATGTAAGAGAGATCGCTTTGAGAGAAAGACCGAAGTTAATTGTCGCAGGAGCAAGTGCTTACGCGAGAACAATTGATTTTCAAAAAATTCCGTGAGATTGCAGACGAAGCAGGCGCATATCTGATGGTAGATATGGCTCATATTGCAGGTCTTGTTGCAGCAGGACTGCATCCAAGCCCGATTCCATATGCTCATGTGACAACGACAACGACTCACAAGACTCTTCGTGGACCAAGAGGAGGTATGATTCTGTGTAACCAGGAGGCAGCAGATAAGTTCAACTTTAACAAAGCTGTATTCCCGGGAATACAAGGCGGACCATTGGAACATGTTATTGCGGGAAAAGCAGTATGCTTCAAAGAGGCATTACAGCCAGAGTTTAAAGAATATCAACAGCAGATTCTGAAAAATGCACAGGCACTCTGCAAAGGATTACAGTCCCGTGGCGTGAAAATCATTTCCGGAGGAACAGACAATCATCTGATGCTTGTAGATCTTCGCGATGAAGAGGTGACGGGAAAAGAGCTGGAGCGTCGTCTTGATGAAGCTCATATTACCTGCAACAAGAATACAATTCCGAACGATCCACGTTCACCATTTGTTACAAGTGGTGTAAGACTCGGAACACCAGCCGTCACAACAAGAGGCATGGTAGAAGAGGATATGGATGTGATTGCGGAAGGTATTGCACTTGTGATTAAGAGTGAGGATAATATTGAAAAAGTACGCGAGATGGTAAAAGGTCTGACTGACAAATATCCATTGATCTAAGAGATAGATAACAGGAGGTATTGATGATGAAGTGTCCAACATGTGGCGGACCATTGAAACCAAGCAAAAAAGATCCGGATTATCTGCTTTGCTATACATGTAAGAAAAAATTTAAAGTTCCACAGCATCAGGCGGAAGATGTGGCTCCGAAAGCAGAGCGTATGTCTGTGAAGAAAGAGGCTGGTAGAAGAGATAGTGCGAAAAAAGATAGCGCAAGAAAAGAGAATGTAAAGAGGGAACGTTCTGTAAAAGAACAGAAGTATTCCAATATTCCGCCAAAGGAAGTACGTGATAAGCGGGAACGCGAGATGAAAAAAGCGTATGATGACATGCTTTCTGTTGAAAAAGAGAAGGTGTCTAAAGCACCGATTATTATTCTTGCGATTGCAATTATCGTAGTGGCAGCAGTTATTGTGTATAATGTTATTAAAAGTAAGATGCAAAAGCTGAAAGTTTTCTTTAGGAGCCTTTTCTGAATTTTTTACAGAAACTGAGATAATATTTTGTTATAGAAACTGAGAGTGTGGATGATCCACACTCTCATTATTATTTTGCAGGAGACTGCGTATACTTTCGGAAGGTATCGTTGGATATTTTTGGCTGATTGAATTAAGATTTAAGATCAAATTCAGGATTAATTGCATAGAAGTTCTTACTATCCAAGTGATCCTGGATGATTCTGAGACTTTCGCCAAATCTTTGGTAATGTACGATTTCACGTTCTCTGAGAAAACGAATCGGATCGCAGACTTCAGGATCTTTTACAAGCCGTAAAATATTGTCATAAGTCGTTCGTGCTTTTTGCTCAGCTGCCATATCTTCGTGCAAATCAGTTATTGGATCTCCTTTAGATTGAAAATAGGTAGCGGTCCAAGGAGCTCCGCTGGCAGCTTGAGGCCAAAGAGCTAATGTGTGATCAACATAATACTTATCAAATCCCGATTCTTTTAACTGTTCTGGAGTTAAATCTCTGGTTAATTGATACACTATAGCACACACGATTTCCATATGGGCCAGTTCTTCCGTTCCAATATCAGTTAATGTGCCTGTTACTTCCTTATACGGCATCGTATATCTTTGAGACAAATATCTCATAGATGCAGCCAACTCTCCATCTGGACCACCGAATTGTGATATTATAACTTGTGCGATCTTTGGGTTTGTTTTTGTGATTTTCACCGGATACTGTAATCTTTTTTCATAATTCCACATAAACTGTCACGCTCCTTCCTTTTCCCATGGAAATGGCTGCTGAGACCATTTCCATGCATTTTCACTGCTTACAGCTGCACTGTCGATGGTCAGAGGACCGTATTTCTCAGCATATTCGGCCATCAGCTGGTTGCGACGGTCAGAAATATCGGAAAAATAGCGCAATGCTTTTTGATCCTCAGGGTGAGTATCCAGATAAAGGAGCATGTCATTGACAGCGAAACTAACCTCATTGATCTGCTGTAAAAAAGAGCATCTTGGGGAAGGCTGCTTTCTCATCATCTTCGAATACCTCTCTTTCCACAGAATGGTTTACAAAGCTGTGGGAAAATAGTGCCCACAGACAAGGCATAGTCAAGAGCATAGGCTGAAGTGAAATTCTGATATGGTACATAGGCCATTGCTGGTGTCAGGTGTTTCAGGTGCTCATACATATTATCTGTTTTTGATGAAACTGGTTTAGTGCAGGGGCAGTTTGGTGTTTGGGAAATTGGCGGATTGTATGAAGACTTCACAGGTATGAAATCACCGGAATTTTTATATGGTCTGGTACAGTCTGAGGACTCACAATTCATTTCGCTGCAAGAAGTCTCTCGCCGCATTTGCGACAGTGGAGCGGGAGAGAAATTCATCATCCCGCAGGTTCTATTATAAGGGCGGCAGCCCGAACGGTTCATCTGATAATTTTCCATAAACAGATCCTTTCCTTATTCCGTAAGGTCTTTCCCTTTATTCTATGTAAAAATATATAAATGTGTTTATATAAGAGAATGTAATAGTTACGTATACTGTTGGTGGTGCAGTGAAAAGAACGGATGGTATTTTTATTATGGCTTTGGTTTTAAGAGATATCACATGCACAAAATAAATCAGTGCGGGAATCGAAGAAAATAACAAGATTTATCACCGCCTGCCAGGAAATTCAGGAACGTTGCCTGCTCCTTGAAAATGTAAATTCAAGGAAAAAGGTACAGTGCTCCAGCTAAAAGTACTTAACATCCAGTTCTCCCAGCCCAGCCAGCCAAGAAGCCCAGCCAGAATCAGGGAAAATTCCCGATAATACTGCAAATAAGTATCCGAAGAAAATGGAAAAAACATTTCTTAGAAGATAACATCCAAATAGGATTCCAAGAATATTCATTGCTCTCATTATTTCAAAAAATCAGACTTGTACTCTTTAACATAGAGCAGTTGTCCCAT
>ENA-OPZZ01001068-OPZZ01001068.1-human-gut-metagenome-genome-assembly--contig:-NODE-1068-length-18742-cov-12.614612_pt1 | contig 18742 bp, 15 predicted proteins | sample MGYA00242487_ERZ504511 | MGnify/ENA primary metagenome ERZ504511 (study PRJEB26092, sample SAMD00036241) | human gut metagenome | host: Homo sapiens | study: EMG produced TPA metagenomics assembly of... | reverse complement strand
TGACGCTGGAGACCACGATCATCGACATGAAACCTCCTGAGAAATTTAAGACAATGCATTCCTATAATATCCAGGATAAGTCCTATTGAAAATACATTTCTTTTTCCATATTTTTTTACCAGCATTGCAATGAAGAACATTGCCAGAATCTGTACGACGTTAAAGATTCCATTGATGGTACTTACAAGATTTTTATCCCCCAGAATTATCCTTTTGCATAATATACAGTTGCGCCACCGTTTACAGAATACATCAGAAAGAAAAGTGCCAGCATTCCTAGTCATCATAATCCAGTATTTATTCTGAAAAAGAGCCTTGATTCCAGTCACAAAGGGAACATTTTTTTCTACTTTCTGTTCTCCCGTTTCTGTTGCTCTTACTCTTTCTTTTGTCCCAAAGAAGGTGCAGAGAAAAGCGGCAACAGAAACAAATCCAAATATAACAAATGTTTTGTCCATGCAGATGCATTGTTTCCAAAGTATTCTACCAACGGCAATGTAAATGTATTTATTGTAAGTGTTCCTGCTGTTGCAAGCAGATTTCTGAAAATACTTAATACAGATCTCTCATATGGATCCTGTGTCATCAATGCATTTAACGCAGAATACGGTACATTGATCGCAGTATAGATGATAGTAGATACCAGATTATAAGTGATAAACACATAAACCAACTTCGGTGTAGATGTCCAGGAAGCCGGAACAGAGAACATTAGGACTCCTGATATTGCAAACGGAATACACATACGCAGAATCCATGGTCTTGCCTTTCCAAATCTGGAATGAGTACGGTCAACAATAACTCCCATGACAATATCGCTGATTCCGTCAAAAATCCTTGAGATCATCATAATCGTTCCAACTGCCATTGCACTGACTCCTGCATAGTCTGTATAATAAAATAGCAGAAATGCCGACATTGCCGTATAAATGATATTACAGCCGAAATCCCCACATCCATATGCAAATCGTTCAAAATTTTTCCAAAGGTTAATTTTACTCTTTTGATTCATTGTTTTTCTCCCTCTTTTTATCTCCTGATTTTCCTGTTTTTTTATTTTATCACTGGCCATGGCTGTATTTTATGGTATTATAATAGCATACCTTGTACAAGTGTATAAGGTATAAAAAGAGCCAATATATAGGTCAATATTCTCTTTTTATATTGAAATCCGAAAATTTTATGTTCTGATGATTTCACATTCGATAAACAAAAGCCATATACAGTATCTACAAAAATCACTATATAAACAGGGAGAATGTAAAAATGAAGAGTAAAGAAATTTCACATGAAATTATAGATGTACCTGTTGATACCAATGTCAAATTCCGTACTTCCACTGATTCAGGAAGCTACATCCCCATGCACTGGCATCGTGCAGTTGAAATTATTTATATGCAGGAAGGTTCTCTGGATGTAACAATAGAATCTGAAAACTTTACTATCCAAAAAGGAGACTGCATTGTGATCAACGGCAATGTTCTGCACTCTACGAAATGCACTTCGCCAAACACAGCAATCCTCCTTCAAATTCCTCTGGATTTTATGGAAAAATATATTCCTAATCCTGGGAAGCTTATTTTTCTCTTTGATTTTCGTACAAAAGATCAGAGACAGCAGACCAAACAGGCTATGTTTAAAACCATTCTGGAACAGCTTCAGATCATTAATGATGTGCGCCCGGATGGATATCTGCTCCGCTTCAACAGCCTGATGTTTGAGCTTCTATTCCAGCTGTATCACAATTTTGCAGTCAAAATCCTCCAAAACAATACCAGTCAGGAAAAAAAATGACATGGACCGTCTGGAACCTGTGCTGGACTATATTTCCGAACATTACAGAGAATCCATCTCCCTTAATGAGATTGCAGAAGTCGCCAGTCTCCAGACAGGATACTTCTGCCGCTTCTTCAAGAAAAAATGGGAATTACATTTCTCGAATATCAGAATGAATACCGTCTTTCCTTTATTTATCGTGATCTGATCACAACCAGAGATCCTGTTCATGTCATTCTGGAGCAGCATGGCTTTACCAATTACAAACTATTTCGCAGGATGTTCCTTGAGCATTTCGGAAACACTCCCACTCAAATAAGAAAACAGCGGGAAATATTGTAATTCACACATTATTGTGGTAAAGTATTGTCGTGCTATTTTCCATATCAGGGAACGAAAATAAAGAGGAGGGAACTAATGAAAAATTTCTATTCGTGGTATAAAAAACATATTACCGCAGCAATCTTTACCGGTCTGATCCTGGGTATCATTACCGGTCTGTTTCTGGCAAACCGTTTCGAACCGGTTCTTACTGTCACAAGTCTTATCGGAAGCATTTACATGAATGCTCTGAACATGATGATCTTTCCACTGGTCTTCTGTTCCATTATCATGGGTATCTCCAGCATCGGTAATGCCCGCACAACCGGCAAGATCACAGCCGGCGCCATGATCTTTTTCCTGTGCACCACAGCACTTGCCAGCCTGGCAGGACTGATCATCCCGCGGCTGATTCATCTCGGTGAGGGTGTTAAATTCGAAATGGCAACTTCCGACATCCAGGCAACTGAGATGACCAGCATTCTGGACACCATCAAAAACCTGATCCCATCCAACCCGGTTGCAGCTTTCGCAAACGGAAATATGCTTCAGGTACTTGTATTCGCAGTCATCGTAGGCTTCACACTTATCGCCATCGGCGAAAAGGGTACTGCACTTCTGAAAGTCATCGATTCCTGTAACGAAGTCTGTCTGAAAGTCATCAGCACAGTTATGTACTTCACACCTATCGGTGTATTCTGTACTATCGTTCCTGTTGTAGAAGCCAACGGTACAGAAACCATCATTTCACTGGCAACTCAGCTGATCATCCTGTATGTGGCATTCTTCGGATTTGCCCTGGTCATTTACGGCGGCTCCGTGAAATTCATCGGCAAAGAAAGCCCTGTGAAATTCTTCAAAGCAATGCTTCCTGCAGCTCTGAACGCATTCGGAACCTGTTCCAGTTCAGCGACCATTCCAATCAGTAAACAGCGTATGGAAGACGAAATGGGCGTATCCAACAAGATCACAAGTATTGCCATTCCTCTTGGCGCTACTGTAAACATGGATGCCGTATCCATCCTGATGTCATTCATGATCATGTTCTTCGCCAATGCATGCGGAATTAACGTAAGCATTTCCATGATGATCATAATCCTTCTGGCAAACGTACTCCTGTCAGTAGGAACCCCGGGAATCCCGGGCGGTGCCATCGCATCCTTCGCAGCCCTGGCAACCATGGCAGGTCTGCCGGCTGGTGTCATGGGCGTTTATATCAGCATCAACACACTCTGCGATATGGGTGCAACCTGCGTCAATGTTATCGGAGACATGGCAGGATGTGTGGTTCTTAAGGAGAAGATTAAATTAGAAGATTAAGCAACCCCTAAATCTGTTGTTTCCAATCGACTTAACGCAAAAAAGCTGCTGTGCATTTCTATAAGCACAGCAACTTTTTTATTTACAGCAATCTCTTCGTCACGTTACTCTACACCGAATAACTGCTCCACGGTTTATCGGTTAAATTGCTGTCTGTCTCTATTTCTTTAATCCGGTTGTAACCTTACAGTTAGTTACTTTCAGGCTTCCTTCAGAAGCAAAGAGTGACAGACTTTCTCCCGGACGTTTATATGCTCTTGCATTTAATGCAACACCGTCTACATAGATTGTAGCAATTGTATCATCTACGATCATTTTGATATTGTATTTCTTACCAGGTACCAGTTCCAGCGGTCTCTCCAGTCCGATATTCTGGTTTGCAGGCCATGGCCAGTTTGGTTTTTTCTCAAATACATATCTGTCTTCTGTTACATTAAATACGAACTGGTAAGACTCAGCTTTATCCTCATCTTCATAGAATCTCACACCGAAAGTTCTGGTTCCTTCTGTAAATTCCACATCTGCTTCGAATTTGAAGATATCTCCTGTGTCTTTTGCAACTACTTTTTCTGTACTCTTAGTTGGAGTATCAATTACAAAATCTTCTGTCTTTTCTTCTTTATCAAATGCATTCCATACAGTTTCCGGAATTCTTACACCAAGAGTTCCATCTTCTCTCTGGTAAACCTCATGTGCCATAAATGTTCCTGCCCAGATGAAGTTATTGTCATCATCATCCTGATCCTTGGTAGCAACCCAGCCAAAGAGGATTCTCTGTCCGTTCAGTTCAAAAGTACGTCCTGCATAATAAGATCTGCCGTCAAATGCATCATCTTTCGGTGCGATCCATGGACCTTCCAGACTCTTGCTCATACGGTATACCATTTTACTTCTGTCACTGTATTCTGTCACAATATGATACCACCAGTCACCAATCTTAAATAAGTCCGGCATCTCATGCATAGTATAGAGATCCGGTGCCCAGAAATCTCCTTCAAACTTCCAGTTTTTCAGGTCTTTGGATGTGAATTTAACAGTTCTTCCTGTCTGTCTTGTCTTTGGTCCCTGTAATCTTGCGCCAAGGATCAGCAGATACTGATCATTTTCCTCATCGCGGATCACCCATGGATCTCTCCAGTCATCCGGGTCATAGCCTTCCTGTGGAGTGAAGGTAAGTGCATCCTGAGTTTTGTGCCATGTTACAAGATCATCGCTGTATGCATGCATCAGAACCTGAGATGGTTTTCCAAGTGCCGGATAATCACGGTTATAACCTGTATAGAAAATATGATACTGTCCTTCTGCCTCGAAAACACTTCCTGCAAAGATAAACTGATCCTGCTCTTCATCTGTTCCTCTCGGAATTGCCACACCTTTATCTTCGTAATGTACAAAATCAGAAGTTGTTGCCAGATCCCAGCCAAATGGTTCTCCAAATGGTCCCGGTTTTCTGGTATCTCTCTGATGATATAAATAGAATTTATCTCCATGTCCAAATGGCATGCAATCGCCAAACCATGTTCCCGGGAACTGATAGTATAATTTCTGCATAGTCTTAATCTCCTTTTTTATACTTTATTTCACTTTACAGGCCTGCTTGTACTTTTCCGGCAAGCCTGTTATTTACTCATAAATCAAACTACTGTTATCAGGTAATTCTTGCATATTATCAACCTTTTACTGCACCTGCTGTCATACCTGCCAGCATCTTCTTGCTGCTGAAGAAGTAGAAAATAAATACCGGAAGTACTGTTACAGTGATGGCTGCAAATGTACCACCCCAGTCTGTCAGTCCCATGCTTCCTACGAAGTCATTTAAACCAAGTGTAATGGTTTTCATATCTGTAGATCTGGTAAATGTATAAGCATTAATATACTCATTCCAGCAGAATACTGCCTGCATGGTTGCTACTGTGATAATAGAGTTCAGTGACATCGGAACCACCATCTTAAAGAAACATCCTATCGGTGAACATCCATCAATGATCGCTGCTTCCAGCATTTCTTCAGGGAAGAATTTGCTGAATGAATAAAACAGCTGAATGGAATAAGACAGTGAAAAAGCAATCTGTGGCAAAATAATTGCCGGGTATGTATTGATCAGTCCCATCTTATTAAAAATAGTAAACAATGGAATCAGTGCAACCTGCATAGGAAGCATCAATCCAAGAAGGAAATAATTAAGGACAAATTTTCTGCCTTTGAATTTGATTTTGCTTAATGCAAATCCAGCCATCAATGCAAATAAAAGCAGAGGAATCAATACACCGATCAAAACAATGATACTGTTTTTAAAATAAGTCAGCATATGGCTTTTTGTAAAAACATTGATAAAGTTTGTCAGCACCCATTTTGACGGGAGTGCATATGCCGGTAACTGTCTGAAATCATCCAGTGACTTAAAGCTTGAAGTAAATACATAGAAGAAAGGATAAACCTGCATCACAACAAGGATTAATGCTATAACCCATTTAATGATGCTCGGAATGGTTGGTTTTTTCTTTTTCATTCGTCATCCCCTCCTCCTGTGAATTTACGGAATAACATTCCAACTACCATACAGATGATTACGATCATGATCGCTACAGAACTTCCGTAACCATATTTCATACTGCTGAACGCCTGTTTATACATATAAGTTGTCATAAGTTCAGAAGCATTTCCCGGTCCTCCATGTGTTAACAGATAAGAGAACTCGAAAGATCTCAGGGAACCATTCAGTACCAGCAGACAGTTTGCAATGATAACCGGTTTAATATAAGGAATTCTTACATAAAGATATTCCTGCCATGTTGATGCTCCATCGATCAGTGCTGCTTCTCCCAGTTCATCCGGAACACCGATCAGTGCTGCATAAAAGATAACCATATACAGTCCCAGGTATTTATATGCTTCTACAAAAGCTGTTACATACAGTGAAATCTGAGGATTGGAAATCCACTCCATCAGTTTCAGAGATGGATCGATGAATGATAATACCTGATTCACAATACCGGTTGGAGTTACTGATAATAACTTTGTAAAAATCTGGCAAATCGCTACAGAAGAGATAACTACCGGAATATAATACAGAGTCTGTAAAGCAACTCTTCCTTTTTTAATACGACTGAGGAGAATCGCAAATAATAAACCTCCAAATACCTGAATTGCAACATTGATCACTGTATAAATCAGTGTATGCCATACAGTAGATCTGAAAACATCATCCTGTGTAAGAAGTTCAATGTAATTTTTGAAGCCTACAAATACCTTTTCACCAACACCGCTCCAGTCAAAGAAGCTGTAATATCCGGCCCATACAATGGACACGATTACAAATGCCGTATAGATAAGAAATGCCGGAAAAATAAATAAGAAAATTACTGATTTTTTTCCAAATGCTTTCTGCACGAGGCTCCCTCCTTTCCGAAAATCAAATTGTTTTATGTCTTTTCTTTCAAAGAGACTGACAAAAATTTTGCCAGTCTCCAGACTACTGCTTAAATTTTTTTATTTCTTTACCAGAGAATCACAGGTCTTAATAAATTCATCCGGTTTTATGATTCCCTGAGCAAGCTGCTGCTGTTCATCAACAATTTTAGTCATTACATCTGAATCCAGTTTATCATCCCAGGAAGTCCATGCTGTTTCTGCATCTTCAAACATTGGCTGAATATCATAGAATAACTGAGGAAGTCCCTCTGGAATTTCGTCGCTACTAAATGGTGAAAATACCTGTACCTGATTGTAGCAGACATCAGAATAATTCTCACACATATAATCAAAGAATTCCTGCATGGTATCATCATATGTTGCCTTATTAAATGCTTCTGCAAATCCTGCATGTATCGGTATGTTTGTAGGCATATTGTCCATTCCTTCTGTATCTGGTACAGGGAAGAATCCAATTTCTCCCTTGTCATACATATCTTCAGCAAGATTAAACTGACCAGAACCTGTATAAAAAATCGCTCCTGAACCACCGAAGAACAGGTTACTTGCAGAAGTAAAATCTACACTTGCAAATCCAGGTTCAAAATATCCTTTTGTTCCAAGATCATAAACAAGATTTACACCATATTTTGCAGATTCGTTTTTATCAAAAGATTCGGTTCCTGCCTGATATCCCTGAATAAATTCAGGTCCTGTCACTCTCCATGGAGAGAAAGAAAGATATCGCATAATCTGCCATGCTTCAGAGCCGCCTATGATTACCGGAATTTCTCCTATATCTGCGATTTTTTGACAATCTTCTTCAAATTCTTTCCATGTTGTTGGAGTATCTTTGATTCCCGCTTTTTCAAAGAGATCCTTTCTATACATAAAATATTCACAGTACAATGCCTGAGGGAAAAGATACAGGTTTCCATCATCTGCATCTGTAAGAAAATCACGAATTGCGCCATTCAATTTATCTGCATATCCATTTCTTTCAAGTTCATCTCCTACATTAACCAAAGCATCAATATCTTTGCAGGCTGTAGAAAGTGTTCCATTCGGGCATCCGAAAATATCCGGAAGTGTATCGCTGTTGATATACATCTGAAGCTTTGTGAAATAATCCTGCTGATCGTTTACAAGTTCAATTTCATAATCCAGACCTTTTTCATCACAGAAATTTTTAAGAAGATAATCAAATGTCTTATACTGTTCTGTAGACTCTGTACCTTTTAATAAAGCAGTAATCTTCGTTCTTTTTCCATCATCCGATTTCTTCGCAGAAGCTGTAACTGCTCCCATGCCTGTCAGAAGACTGGCTGTCATAGCTGCCGTCATGGCAAGTGATAACACTTTTTTCATTTTCCTCATTTACTTGTTTCCTCCTTTTAATTTGTGTTTCCTCGTTCTTGATGATTTTATTTTAGTCTTTTTGCCTTTTATAAACAATTGGAAATAAAAGTAAAAATAGGAGATTTGTGCACAAATTTTATACTGTGCACAAATCTCCTGTTCTATCGTCAGGCAGATAAAATCATCCGCCTCGCTACTTGCCTGATTCGATTAAATGACTTACCTGATACAGTTAACCTCGCTGTTTATATATATTTCCTGAATTCATTGGGTGTAATACCGTAACGCTTTTTGAATACTTTTATGTAATATCCAAAGTCTTTGTATCCTACCATTTCTGCGATTTCATATTGTTTATATTTATTATCTGCAATCAGTTTCTCCACCTGTTGGAACCGGACATCTGTCAGATATTCCAGAAAACTCTTTCCGGCATATTTCTTAAGAAGGCGGCTGATATAGGTTCTGCTTACATGGAATTTCTCAGTCAGATCATCCATAGATAAATCTCCTGAATAATTCTTCTCAATGTAAGAAAGAACACTCTGAACCAGTTTCCGGTTCCGTTCATCAGTTCCTTCTGTATTCTGTTTAATCAGCGTTCCAAACAGATTCAGCAGACAATTCAACACCTCTTCTGTGTTCTCGCACTGACAGATTCTTTTTATTCCATCCTGAAGCACAGAAAGATTCCAGTTTTTATTATGAATTTCACTGTCAACTGCACAGATATATGGAAATTTCATACATCCCAAAAGTAAATCCATTGCTGCAAATTTCACCGGAGATACATCTTCCGGTGCGTTTCGAAATATCTGATGAAGTTCATCCTCCGCTTTCTCAAAACTGTCCTGAAACAAAGTCATCATAAAATGTGTTTTTTCACCGGAAGTAATCACAAAGTCTGTCTGTTTTTTATATTGCAGATCTTCGTATCTGAGTATGATATTCGTACCCAGATAAACACATTGCCTGCATGCTGTCTGTGCCTTACGGTACTGTGCATTTGCCTGATATTCGTCCACTTCTACATCGCTCAATCCAAAATTCATATGTGCTTTCAGATACCGTTCTACTTCTACCTGTATCTTACTGCATGCCTGCAATGCTTTTTCCATACATACTGCGTTTTCTTCTTCCTTTTCAAACAAAAGAATAAAATTATATTCTGCAGTTGCTGTATTATAATCGCTCAAAACATGAATTCCAAAATCATTAAAAATTTCCTCAAAAATATTGATGCATGCAAATTCCTCTATCCATTTATCTCCTGTATGGATTTTATTTTCTCCAACAACTTTTCGCCCTACACACACAATATATTTCTCTATTGTCAGATTCAGAGATTCTGCCTGCTCTTTTACAACTCCTTTTCCCTGGATTCTTCCATACAGAAGATTTCCCGCAAATTTGGATCTCAGCTGCGGAACTGACCTGTTGAAATATTTCTTCAGATCCCGGATTTCCTGCTGTTTTTCCTTCCTTGCATGAATTTCCCCTGCAATCCGGGCAGCCATTGCCTTTAACTCATCATAGTCCACCGGTTTGAGAAGATATTCTTCCACACCAATGCTGATTGCTTTCTGAGCGTAGGCAAAACTGTCATATCCTGTCAGTATCACTATAACCGCATTGGGATAAATCTCATGTGCTTTTTCTGCAAAATCCAGTCCATCCATTCCCGGCATCTTCACATCTGTAAGGATCAGATCCGGTTTCGCCTGCTCCAGTTTCTCCAGCCCTTCCAATCCGTTCCTTGCAGTTGCGGATATACGGTATCCATAATCGCTCCATGGAAACGAACATAAACCATCCAGAATAATATATTCATCATCTAATATCATTACCTGCAATTCCATTATCTCTCGTCTCCCCTTTTTTTGTTATTTTCATTAACAGGTTCATCACATTTCCTGTAGGTAACTCCGACATTACCGTTCATCGGGATTTCCAGTATTACCTGTGTTCCCTTCCCCGGTTCTGATGTAATGCTCATCCTTGCCTTGTTCTGATATACATAATCCAGTCTCTTTCTCACCGCATACACTCCCAGATGAGTATGTGTCCGCTCTGCTTCATGATCTGGCTCTTCCTCTGTCCCCATCAGTTTCTCCAACTGCTCCTGTGACATTCCAACGCCATCATCCTTTACTGTAAATACTGCCATTCCATCTGTAATTTCTCCTGAAACATAAAGGAAACAGTCCCATGTCGCATTTTCCACACCATGAACCACCGCATTTTCCACCAGTGTCTGAATAGTCATCTTCGGAATCTCTAATTCATTTAATCTCTCATCCACTTCAATATAAGATGTAAATTTATCTCCATATCTGGTTTCCTGTATGTAAAGATAATCCTGTACATATTTTATTTCCTCACGAATATAAACCATACTTCTTTTATTACTGATACTTGCACGCATCAGACTGCTGATAGAAGTAACCATACGACAAATATTATCCTCGCCCTTCTTTCGCGCCATCCAGTTGATCGTATCCAGTACATTATAAAGAAAATGCGGATTGATCTGTGCCTGCAAAGCCTGGAATTCAATATCTTTGTTAACTGTTTCCATCTCCACAACCTGTTTTATCAGCTGCTCTATTTTCTCTATCGTCTGGTTGAAAACAGAATTCATGGTTCCAATCTCATCCCTTCTTCCTTCCGGAAGACGGACAGAAAAGTCACCCTCCGCAAACTGCTGCATTGCTTTACTTGTACGCTTGATCGGACCAGCGATTCCCTTTGCCAGAATATTAGCAAGAAAAATACACAACATCAAACTTGCCAGAATAAGCATGATTGTCGTTTTCTGTAATCCTCTGGCTGTTTTCTGCAAGAAACTCATAGGGATCATTCCTACAACTGTAAGTCCTGTGTCAGAACTTCTCTGATATACACAGTCATAACCCTGTCCATCTGCAGTAAACAGAAATTCTCCTGTGTTGCCTGATATTTTTTCTATCCAGCTTCTGTCACTGATTGTCGCATCATTCTCTGCACTCTCTATCAGAACATTTTTGTCATTGTCCAGAAGAAAAATATGTGCAGCCAAAGAATCTCTGGCTGTGATCGTCATTTTTTTCAGATAGCTCAGCTTAATAGATGCTCTCAATATTCCCACTGGCTTCATAGTCAGAGAATCTTTGATCTGCTTTGCCATATACATCAGGCCTTCCTCAGAAGCATTATAATAAATACAGCGTCCTTTTGCCTGCTCCGCCAGTTCACAGGATGTCTGAGCGGTATTTTCATTAATCTCATGATTATTTGCCAGCAGATGATTTGCTCCGTTATAACCATACAGCTGGATATCATTCATATAAATACTTGTATATCCCTGCAAAAGCAGCCTTCTGATCTGCCCTGATCTTGAATAATAGGAATACAGCTCTGTGCCATCCGATTTATATGGTTCATCAGACTCCAATTCCTCCTGAACCGTATTGTTATTTGCAATATACTCAAATGAATTCCTCACCATATCAAAATAATGATCCAAATTCACCGACAACTCGTTTACCACTCCCGCAGACTGCTTCCTTGTCTGTTCTGTCACAATTGAAGATGCAGACATATACTGCGAAACACTGGCAGCCAACAGAACAACCAATGCTACCCCTAACGTACAATACAGAATTTTTCTCTGTATTGACAGATTAATATACCACTTCTTTAAATATTTCATCTTTCTCTTCCCTTTAATATTCCTTTATTTTTCCCGGTTTTTACTGCTACAGTCTATTTCGGACAGTGAAAAAGCCGACACACTGTTTCCAGTCAATGTATCGGCTTTACTGCTTCATTTTATTATGTTCGGAATTTTATTATGTAGGTATATTCCGTAACTTTTTCTGTTTTACAGATACTGACTGAATTCCACTTTCTCCTTGTTCGGACCCTCAATGGTAAAAAACTTCACACCATTTTCCCAGAATGGCAGGAAATGAATGGTATCCTGTGTGGAGTTTAAACCAGCTTCATTAATATACTGGAAAATCTCCTCAATGTCTCTCACATCAAGCGCAACATGATCAATCGCCCCATGCTCCATCTTCGCCGCATGATTCTCATAAGTCTCCACTACCAGAGTTCCCAGTTTCAGAAACACAACCTTCTCATTCGCTTCCTCATTTACGGTCTCAAATGCAGTCTCAAAACCAAGTTTATGATAAAACTCCACAGTTTTATCAATGTCATTTGTCGGAATCCCGATATGCTGTACCCCTGTTGAATAATTCTTTAAATCCATGATCTTTACCTCTTTCTGCTCATCTTTGTAGCTTTTACTCATTATTTTACTTATCCAATATTTAATATTTTATTTTTTACAATATACGCAGAAAATCATTCGATTGTCAAGAGTAACAACTGATTCTTTTCACTTGACCCCTCCGCTCCCACCACCTCATCCATTTTCTCTTACACAGCCAATAGCCAGCGCGAAGCAGCATCTCTCTGCAGGTGAATTTGGAGGGGGCTTAGTAACTCTTAGGTGGGGGAAATCCGCGTTATGAAAAAAAATAGCAACCTGTCTGAGCGGAGTCTGCGACGGAGCGAGTTTTGCATTTTTCTTCATGCTTTTAGCGGATTTCCCCCACCTTAGAGTTACTTAGCCCCCGGAACTGAACCTGCAGAGAGATGCTGCTTCGCGCGTCCCTTATTGTCTGTGTACGCCCCACACCAACAAACTTCCCCCAAATACTTACAAAAACCTCTTGACTTTCAAAACAAACAGCGTTAAAATTGCTTTAGCTTTTTAAACAGCTAAACCTATAACGCATAAATTCAACGAAGGGAACCAGTAAAAACAGTCCCCCCTGTCCTCAGAGAACTGCAGTCCGGTGAAATGCAGTGACAGACCTGTTTCGAATATCATCCCCGAGGAGGAAAGCCGAACCCTTGAATACAGCCATCACAGATATTGTCGTATTCACAGTAAGCTTCCCCGGCCGCCCCCCGTTACAGGAGCCGCGTATATCGGTACGTTGCAGAATCGTACTTGTTTCAAAGGTGAAACAGGGTGGTTACGGAATATCATATGTCCGTCCCTGCGTGGGGCGGACTTTTTTTATGTTATAGGAAATTACTCCATAATATTCCTATAACATAAAAAAGCCCTTACACACGAGACATACTTTCTTTTCCAGGCTGTCGATCTGAAACCGAAACACTACTTCTGTTTTTCGCAGACAACAGAATTCACCACAGATGAAAAATGTAACTAATTACATATTATAACCATTACATTCCATCTGCCTTGAATCTGCTCCAAATTCCGAAAAACAGCAGCAAATTTTTTGAGAGGAGTAGAGAGCATGAAAATCTACAAAAAAATCATGAACGCACTGGCTGCAGTAGAAAAGATCGTCCTTGTAATCTCCACACTGCTGATCCTGGTGCTGACTGTGGGAAACGTATTTTCCCGTAAAGTCATCCACCGTTCCTGGTCCTTCACAGAAGAACTTGTAGTAGCGGTATTCGTACTCATCACCCTGCTGGCAGCCGCACTGGCCTGCCGCGAAGGAGAACTGGTCAGCCTGACACTGGTCACAGACCGTCTTCCAAAGAAGCTGAAGAAACCATCTGTGATCCTGATCACAGTCCTGAGCATCATCTTCAGCGTCATCCTTTTCAAATACGGAATGGACAAGGTAATCACTCAGCTTCAGAATGGAAAAAGAACCTTCGTATTAAACTGGCCTGAATGGATCTTCTGGTCCTTCGTACCCATCGGTGCAGGATGCATGATCCTTCACTTCATTGAATTCTGTCTGGACTTCTGCTGCAAAACCGACAGTGCCAAAAATACCGACAACAGCACAAAAAGTAACATGAACACAATCACAACAGACAAAAAGGAGGCCAAATAAATGATCAGTGCAATCTTATTTATCTCCTTCTTCATATTCCTGATCCTGGGTGTACCCATCGGAATCTGCCTCGGACTTTCCTCCGTATGCGCAATCCTCTACTCCGGTACATCCCTGACGATCGTAGCAACCAACATGTACTCAGGAATCAGCAAATTCCTGCTCCTGGCAATCCCATTCTTCGTACTGTCAGGAAACATCATGGCAAAAGCCGGTATCTCCAAACGACTGATCAAATTCGTTGATACCTGCGTAGGACACAAAAAAGGCGGTATCGCCATCGTATGTGTTATCGTAGCCTGCTTCTTCGGCGCCATCTCCGGTTCCGGCCCTGCAACTGTTGCAGCTCTTGGCGCCGTACTGATCCCTGCAATGGTAGAACAGGGCGGTTTCTCCGCACCATTCTCCACAGCACTGATGGCAACCTCAAGCTCCATCGCCATTGTCATCCCGCCAAGTATCGCCTTCGTTGTATATGCCTCCATCACAGGCACATCCATCGCAGACATGTTCATGGCAGGTATCGTACCAGGTCTTCTTATGGGCGTGGCACTGATAATCGTAGTAATGCTGGAAGCAAAGAAACACAATATCAAACCATCCAGAGAAAAAGCCTCAGGCAAAGAACGCTGGGACGCTTTCAAAGATGCTTTCTGGGGATTCCTGATGCCGGTCATCATTCTGGGCGGTATCTACGGCGGTATCTTCACACCAACAGAAGCAGCAGCCGTATCCGTTGTATACGGACTCTTCGTAGGTATGGTCATCTACCGCGAAGTTTCCATCCGCGATATGTTTGACATCCTGGTAGACTCAGCAAAGACAACCGGCGGTATCATGCTCATCGTAGCAAGTGCCTCTCTGTTCTCCTTTGTATGTACCAAATTCGGTATTGCAGATGCAGCCTCCAATTTACTTGGAAGCATCGCACACAATCAGTTTACCTTCCTGCTGATCGTAAATATCATCTTCCTGATCGCAGGATGCTTCATCGATGCAAACTCCGCTATGTACATCTTCATTCCGATCATGCTTCCTGTATGTAAGGCTCTTGGATACGATATAGTAGCATTCGGTGTTATGGCAACTGTAAACCTTGCAATCGGACAGGTAACTCCTCCTGTAGGTGTAAACCTTTTCGTAGCAATCAGCATCAAGATCAAAAAAGGTCTGGAAGTTACTCTGCAGGAGATCTCAAGGGCAGTTGTGCCAATGATCGCAGCCTGCGTTGCAGTTCTTCTGATCGTTACATACATCCCGATCACCTCCACTTTCCTTCCGAAAGCTCTTGCAAAAGAAGGCTCCTACACAGGTGATCAGTCCTCCGCTTCCTCTGACACAGCTTCCAAGGAGGCAGGAGACGGCAATAACTCCTTTGACACAATCGCAGATTACAGCGACCTTGACTGGCCGGAAATGACCTGGAACTTCGCATGCTCCACTACTGAGACAAGTACATGGGCTGATGGCGGACGTAAGTTCGGTGAACTGATGGAAAAAGCCACAGGCGGCAAAGTCAAAGTCAACATTTACGCTGCTGACCAGCTTACAAACGGCAACCAGTCCGAAGGTATTCAGGCTCTGATGAATGGGGACCCGGTTCAGATCTCCATGCACTCCAACCTGATCTACTCTGCATTTGATCCACGTTTCAACGTTGTTTCTCTTCCATTCGTCTATGATTCTTACGACGATGCAGATGCGAAATTCGATGGCGAAGCTGGTGAAAAACTGAAAGAAATCCTTGGCGAATACGGACTCCACTGCATGGGTATCGCAGAAAACGGTTTCCGCGAGATCACAAACAGCAAACATGAAATCAAATCTGTAGATGATATGAAGAACCTGAAGGTTCGTGTAGCAGGTTCCAACCTTCTGATGGAATGCTACAAGAGATGGGGTGCTGATGCCACAAACATGAACTGGTCAGAAACTTACACAGCACTTCAGCAGAACACGGTTGAAGGTGAGGAAAATCCACTTCCTGCTATTGACGCAGCAAGCGTTCAGGAGGTTCAGCCTTACTGTTCCATGTGGGATGCAATTTATGACTGTCTGTTCTTCTGCATCAATCAGGATATCTACGACGGCCTCACACCACAACAGCAGGCAGTTGTTGATGAATGCGGTCAGAAGGCAGTTGAATACGAACGTTACATCAACCGTTCCAGCGACAATGAGATTAAAGAACGCTGGGAATCCAAAAACGGCGTAACCTTCACAGAGAAAGCTGATATGGATATCGATTCCTTCAAAAAAGCTGTAGACGGCGTAGACGACTGGTTCGTAAATGAGCTGAAGAGCCAGGGCTACGAAGACGGCCAGGATCTGGTTGATCTGTTTACCAAATAATCCTTACGGTTACAAAACTCCATAAAAATAAATGAACAGGGTATGAAGTTTCATCAGATTACGATGAACTTCATACCCTGTTTTGTTTTTAATAATATAGAACGTAAAGTACTTGATATCTTCTATTTTTCACGTTATACTGAACAAGTATAATTGAACAGACCCGGATGCAAAGTTTCGCCCCCTGCCCTCCAGTTTCACGAAAGCCTGCTAATAAAAAGTCAAGTGTTTTTTTGAAGAAAATTTCAAAAATCCGATTTGATATTTTGTGCATAACTTTTAAGCCGCCAGAAATGCCGGCTTTGAAAGTGGTGATATAGAAAAGGGTGTTATTCTGTCTGTTCTAAGTTCCGCAGACATTCTTTGACTTTACCATAGTAAATGCGTAAGAACTTATTCGCTCCGGCTGTCATGTAGACATAGTAAGGCTTTCCCTGAGACCGTTTTTTGTCAAGAAAACGGTACACCGGATCGGCTTCAGGAGCATTTTGCAACAAGGTTGTCATGATCTGAAACAATGTTTTGCGCAGCCTTGCGGATCCGACCTTTGAAGCCCTGTTGCTCTTTGACTTGTGCTGGCCGGATTCATCAACACCGGGGTCTACGCCCGCAAAGGCGGTCAGTGCTTCCCTGTGGGTAAACCGGGATACATCGCCGATCTCAGCGATGAGCTGGGGACCATAGGTTTTCCCAACGCCATAGATGCCCATTACGGTGCTGTATTCTGGAAGTGTGGATGCCAGTTCGTTCATTTCCCTGCGGAGTCGTTCTACATGTTCGGAGGCAAGATTTAACTGCTGGATGCTTTGCTGGATCAACAGCTTATAAGTCTTCTCCTTTGGAAAGACGGCAACCAACTCCTTCGAGGCATTAAACAGTTTTTCTGGCTTGTCCTGCTGAAAGATATAGTGGTGCTTCTTACAGAAAGACATGTAGCGTTCTGTAAATGCCTTTAACCCAATCTTGCGGACACAATCCGCATGCCAGAAAGAATAAGCATAGTCAACCCATTTTTCACTCCCGTCCTCACGGGTGGGGCTGTCAAAGAGTTTGTTTACACCAGGATAAGTATTATCCAACAGTGCAATCAGATTTGCTTTTGCGGCAACCTTTTGTTTCATAAAGAAGCTGAATTGAGAGTTTAAAGTTTTTAACTGAGTACGTGTATTGTCCATACCTGAATATTGGCGCAGTTCCGTCCAGTTGTCAAGCGTATAGCGGGCAATTTTGCGGGCATCCGCCGGATCCGATTTCACCTTGCGCAGGGAGTTGTTGCCAAAGTTTTTAATCAGGTGAGGATTTACAATGGAAATAAACAATCCAGCCTCGGATAGAGCCTTTATCATAGGCTCATGATATCTACCCGTACACTCCATAACGATCTTTGTGGTGCCGTCTAATGAACTCAAATAATCTGCCAGTTCATTGAGGTTTTGGGATGTGTGGGAGACATCAAAGGGCTTGCGGATCACAGTGCCGCCAGGCTGCAGGACTGCAACGGTGCTTTTACCCTTTGAAACATCAATACCTACTGCGTTGTACATTCTACGTACCTCCAAAAGTGAATTTGCATGGATTCCAGCATTTCTCATTGCCTATTCAATCTCCTGGGGTATCAAACGAACGTGAAGTAGTAGTTCAACCTGCATAAATCGAACGGCTGCAATGACAGGCTGGCTGACAGGCTTTCGTACGGACGCCAATGGTCCTAGGAGGTGTCGTCAGACCGATGCCTAATCATTATACAGCTTAAACAATGAGAGGATTAAGTCCCAACTGGCTGTTGGGTACTGAAACCCTACACTTATATATTAGGAGGAGGGTGATGCCCGATGAATACAATGGAAGTTCTTACTTTACTGTTAGTAATTTTTACGGCATTGACTTACATAGATCAACATAAAAAGAAATAAGCATCCCCCCGCTCAAAGTGAGATGCTTACTTTCTTTTTAACATTATAATTAATCACAGAGGGCAACCGGAACACGCTTCCGGTCATCTTCTAAGTAGATTATACAATGGGGCACCTGATTTTTCAAGTGCCCTTTTTTATAAAGTAAAGCAGACATTCGGTTACTGTTCACACACCAATGGTATTTAGATAATCTATACCCTTAGTTAGTCTTAAGGGTCTAACAAAAAGATTACAAAAGCCTTGACTTTTAAGCTGGAATCTGCGGCCGCTCTCATTACTGATATTAGGTAATTGCGAAACTCGCGGTGCTCGTTCGTAACCTTGAACCAAAACAAGGAAGAATTCGCGAAGAGCACGACTTGTGGAATGAAAAATGGATAATCGCACATGTTAGGCGCACTTTAATAAGCT
>ENA-OPZZ01001064-OPZZ01001064.1-human-gut-metagenome-genome-assembly--contig:-NODE-1064-length-18770-cov-4.096015_pt1 | contig 18770 bp, 16 predicted proteins | sample MGYA00242487_ERZ504511 | MGnify/ENA primary metagenome ERZ504511 (study PRJEB26092, sample SAMD00036241) | human gut metagenome | host: Homo sapiens | study: EMG produced TPA metagenomics assembly of... | reverse complement strand
TGCATCATCCAGCTCCGGTATCCGCCGGACTCTGATGGCCGCCTGTTATCCCGGTCATTGCTGCCTGTGCCGGCGTGTGCATCCTGTCATCGTTTTTGCGACAACACTCTCCAGCTCCAGAATCCCTTTCAGTTCTTCTGCCCGCTTCCGGTCTTTAAAACCATTTTCTTTGTACAGATCCGGTGACTGAAAGTATCGGCTTGCCTTCTACCGCTCTCCACTCTCCCTCGAACGAACGTCCTTCCAGGGAGAACTTTCCGAGTACACGGTAAAATGGCGTTTTAACAAATTCCCGGATCTCCCGCTCTCTTCGCACCACCATACCAAGAACACAGGTCATTACTCTGCCCACAGAGATCACCTGGTATTTATTTCCCAGATAATTAGACACACTGTTTCCATACCGCAAGGTAAGGATTCTGGAAAAATTAATTCCCATCAGATAATCTTCTTTGGCACGCAGGTAAGCCGACGCACTCAGGTTATCATAGGCACTCAGGTCTTTGGCTTCTTTGATTCCACGGATGATCTCTTCTTCTGTCTGGGAATCGATCCAGACTCGTTTTTCTTTTTTTCCTTTTACACCGGCCATCTGGGCCACCAGACGGTAGATGTATTCTCCCTCTCTTCCCGAATCGGTACAGACATAGATAGTTTCCACATCTGCACGGTTCAAAAGTCCGCTGACGATCTCAAACTGCTTTCTCACCGCCGGGATCACTTCATACTTGAATTCTCCCGGAAGGAAGGGAAGTGTCTCCAGAGTCCAGCGTTTGTATTTGATATCGTAGACTTCCGGATAACTCATGGTTACCAGATGACCTACACACCAGGTCACAATGGTATTTTCCGACTCCAGATAGCCGTCATGCCGCGTGGTCTTCACCTTTAAGGCTTTGGCAAATTCCTGGGCAACGCTTGGTTTCTCTGCGATAAATACGGATTTTTTCATGTATTTTAACCCTTTCTTATCTCTTCAGAACCCTGTAATCGCCAGAGTGTGTTTGAAAGGACTCCGACACAGGGGCAACAAAGAGTATACCTTTTTTCACAGGTAAATTCAAGTGTTACGGTTTTTGAGTCTTGCAATTTAGAACATATAATATAACAATCTTCTCTCACGCAGGCGTTGCCTTTTGCTCGTTACTTGCATAAAAAACAGGATCCTGAATATGCAAGCACACATCCAAAATCCTGTTCGTATATCGTTTCTTATCTTATTTCTTATTTTGCCTGAATATATCCTTTTGCTTTCAGAGTCTCTGCACACAGGACAGCTCCACCTGCTGCACCTCTTACGGTGTTATGAGACAGACCAACGAATTTCCAGTCATATACCGTATCTTCTCTCAGACGTCCTACGCTGATACCCATACCGTTTTCAAAGTTGACATCCATCTTAACCTGTGGACGGTTATCTTCTTCCAGATACTGGATGAACTGCTTCGGAGCGCTCGGAAGTTCTGCTTCCTGCGGGAATCCTTTGAAGTTCACCAGTTTTTCGATCAGCTGTTCTTTGGTAGGATTCTTTCTGAATTTTACAAAGACTGCTGCGGTATGTCCGTTCAGTACCGGTACACGGATACACTGGCAGGTGATCACCGGCTCGCTGGCTTTTACGATCTGACCATTTTCTACTTTACCCCAGATACGAAGCGGTTCCTGTTCGCTCTTTTCCTTCTTCTCCACCGATATACGGGATGATGTTTTCTACCATTTCCGGCCAGTCTTTGAAGGTTTTACCTGCTCCGGAGATTGCCTGGTATGTAGTAGCAACGACTTCATATGGCTCAAATTCTTTCCATGCAGTCAACACCGGTGCGTAGCTCTGGATGGAGCAGTTCGGTTTTACAGCGATAAATCCGCGGGTAGTTCCCAGACGTTTTTTCTGAGATTCGATAACTTCAAAGTGTTCCGTATTGATCTCCGGCACTACCATCGGTACATCCGGTGTCCATCTGTGAGCACTGTTATTGGAAACAACCGGTGTCTCTGTCTTTGCGTATTCTTCCTCGATGGCTTTGATCTCTTCTTTGGACATATCAACTGCTGAAAATACAAAATCAACGGTAGAAGCTACTTTCTCCACTTCATTTACGTTCATAACTACCAGTTTCTTTACAGCTTCCGGCATCGGAGTATCCATTTTTCCAGCGTCCGCCTACGGCTTCTTCATATGTCTTTCCGGCGCTTCTCGGGGATGCTGCTACGGTTACTACTTCAAACCATGGATGGTTTTTCCAGCAGAGAGATGAATCTCTGTCCTACCATTCCTGTTGCTCCTAATATACCTACTCTTAATTTGCTGCTCATTGTGATTTCACTCCTCATTCTTCTTACTCAATGCACAACCGTTACTTTTTGTATTTCTCTCGCGTACATTTGTATTTACTAGGTAATACTATACCAGTTTTTCAAAAAAATCAACACTTTTTTAGTTTTCTTCCAGATATTTTTTATTCCATGCTACGACATCAGCCATGGCATCCGGGCCCGGAGCACCGATGGTCATACGTTTTTCCACACAGGTCTTGATGCTGATCGCTTCGTAGATATCTTCCTCAAACACCGGACTGATGGCTTTGTATTCTTCCAGAGTCATCTTGTCCAGCGGGATCTTCTTATCCAGGCAGTACAGTACCAGACGGCCTACGATTCCATGGGCATCGCGGAACGGTACTCCGTGATTTACCAGATAGTCTGCTGCATCGGTAGCATTGGTAAATCCATGTTTTGCGCTGTTTTCCATCACGTCTTTTCGGAATTTCATAGTAGAGATCATACCTTCAAACAATGCCAGACATCCCTTTACCGTATCAATGGCATCAAAGGTCAGTTCTTTATCTTCCTGCATGTCTTTATTATAAGCCAGCGGAATGCCTTTCATTGTGGTCAGAATAGACATCAGAGCTCCATAGACACGGCCGGTCTTTCCTCTCACCAGTTCGGCGATATCCGGATTCTTTTTCTGCGGCATGATGCTGCTTCCGGTGCTGTAGGCATCGTCGATTTCCACAAACTGATACTCGTTGGAGTTCCAGATAATGATTTCCTCAGAAAAGCGGCTCAGATGCATCATGATCGTAGACAGTGCGGACAGCAGTTCAATCACATAATCTCTGTCTGCCACAGAGTCCATGCTATTCATGGTCGGACCTGCAAATCCCATCAGTTCGGCACTGTATGCGCGATCCAGCGGATAGGTGGTTCCTGCCAGCGCACCGCTTCCCAGCGGACAGTAGTTCATTCTTTCATAAATATCCGCCAGACGTCCTCTGTCCCTGCGGAACATCTCAAAATATGCTCCCATATGATGTGCCAGCGTGATCGGCTGTGCTTTCTGCAGATGGGTAAATCCCGGCATATAAGTCTCAATATTTTCTTCCATAATGCCAAGCAGTGTCTCAAGAAGTTTTTTCAGCAGTTTGTCGATCTCACCGATCTCATCTCTTGTATAAAGCTTCATATCCAGTGCAACCTGGTCATTGCGGCTGCGTCCGGTGTGCAGTTTTTTGCCGGCATCGCCGATGCGGTTGATCAGATTTGCCTCCACAAAGCTGTGGATATCTTCGTATTTGTCTGTAATCTTAAGTGTTCCGTTCTCAACATCACGCAGAATGCCATCCAGGCCTTCCAGGATCTGATCACGCTCTGCCTCAGTCAGAATGCCCTGTGCTGCCAGCATTTTCACATGTGCCTTGCTTCCTGTGATATCCTGTTTGTAAAATTTCTGATCAAACGATATGGATGCATTAAAATTATAAACCAGCTGATCGGTCTCTTTGGTGAAACGTCCACCCCATAACTGTGCCATAGTAATTCCTCATTTCTTATAAAATATAGTGGATAGAAAGGGCAGAACCTATCTGCCCCAGATTATTTCCGGCAAAATTCCTGATTTTATGCCGAATCCTGTAGTTCAGTGTATCACAGGCGACTTTTCCTGGCAAGAAAAAACGGCGGATCACTCAAACTCCGCCGTCTTTCCCTGTTGCTATATAGTAAGAGGTTTCTTACTTACTTTTTAATCTTTACTGCCTTCTTTGATTGATTGTGATGCTATTATATCTAATTACCGTTCACGAAACCACTCATTTTCCGACATAAATTGTTCATTTTCCGTTCTGTGTGTTCATATTATGTTCATCTTTTTCAGCCATTCATCTGGTTCAATAGCTGCTACTGTTTATGTTTTGTGATCTCGAACACGATAAAAAAGTGGGAGGACGCCTTCCGGCATCCTCCCGAGTGTGTTTCAAGGTTTGGGATAATTTTATTTTACTTTTACTGTCTTCTTTGCAGAGTACTTGGTGTAAACTTTCTGACCGTTGATGGTCTTGTAAGCTCTTACACGTACATAGTATTTGCTGCCTTTGCTCAGTCTCTTCAGAGTAACGTTCAGTTTCTTTGTGTTTGCTTTCTTAGCACTCTTGAAGTTTGCTTTCTTGGAGTACTGTACCTGATAACCGTCTGCTCCTTTTACTTTTTTCACTTTGACAACTGCAGCTTTGCTCTTTCCGGTTACTTTCTTAACGGCTGCTTTTTTCGCTTTAAATGCATTCTTTTCAAGTTTTGCATTTGCGGATGCTGCTTCTGCTTTTGCTGCATCTGCCTCTGCTTTTGCTGCTTTTGCTGCGGCTTCTGCTTCTGCTTTTGCTTTTTCTGCTGCTGCGATCTGTGCTTTTACAGCTGTATCTTCTTTTGATTCATAGCCTAAGTCATCCAGAACTTTCTGTGCTTTGTTCTTTGTCAGGATTGCTTTTGCCTGTTTTGCTTCTGCTGCTGTCACTGCATCATCACTTGTTGCCAGTTTGTCCAGCATATTTTCAAATACTGCACTCTTTGCGATAACATTCAGCATATTAACTGCGGATTTCTGCAGGTCACCAAGTCTTAATGTCTTGTCTGTATTCAGTGCTGTCAGCATATTCTTTACGTTTCCGCCAGGCATCTCACAGTCATTTCCTGCCCACATCAGCAGTCCCTGTACGTTTTTGCCTTTGTTTACACCATTGACACGGCTTATGGAATACCAGTCTGTCATTACAAATCCTTCAAATCCCCATTCATCTCTTAACATGGTTGTCAGCAGACCATAATTTTCAAAGGTCGGATAACCGTTTACCATGTTGTAGGAGCTCATGATGTAATCCGGCTGAGCTTCTTCTACACCGATTTCAAAGCCTTTCAGGTAGATCTCTCTTGCTGCTCTTTCAGATACAACAGAGTTGCTTCCCATACGCTGCTGTTCCTGGTTGTTGAATGCGAAATGTTTCAGAGTAACACCGATTCCGGAGTATGTTCCGTCTGCTTTTGTCTGAACACCTTTTGTCTCAGCGGCAGCTGCTTCACCGGAGATCAGTGGATCTTCTGAGTAGTACTCAAAGTTACGTCCACAAAGCGGGTTTCTGTGGATGTTCATGCCCGGTGCAAGCCAGGATGTAACGCCATATTCCAGCATTTCTGTACCGACTGCACGGCCTACTTCTTCAATGACAGCCGGATCCCATGCCTGTGCAAGCAGAGTACCGATCGGCATTGCTGTACAGTACTGATAGTATTTTGTGTTATCGGTTGTATACAGTTTTTCGCCATCTGTAAGAAGTTTTTTGAATTCTGTCTCATTGGCAATTGCTTTTTCTGTATAATTCATGCCGCTCCAGCTGTACTTGCCTGTATAGTAAGTCTGGTTTGCATCAAATGTTGCATCTGCACCGACCAGTTCGTACTGGATGTACTCTTTTGTGATACGGATACCTGCAGGTCCATCGGACAGTACGATGTTCGGGATGTATCTGGAGTTGTACAGGTTGCTTGTTGTCTCACCGGCTGCTCCATATACGGAATCTGCCTGGGAACCGATAACTGCTGAGCTTGAAGATCCTGCTGACAGTCCGTCGTAGGTACCGCCTTCCACCAGGTCAGCCAGCTCTGTGCTGCTCATGTTTGCTACCAGTTCTTCCATGGTAAGTTTGCCGTTCACAACATCTACCAGAGTTGCATCTTTTGCTGCTTTTACGGTTTTCTTTGTTTCTTTTTCCAGATCTGCATTCTTGCTGTATGCATTAGAATCAGAATCTTTATCCTCACTTATGTAGGAAGTTACTTTTCCGTCTGTGTACGCATGCGTTTCTGTTTTTTCAAAGCTGGAAGCTGCAAGACTTAAGGATGCTTTTGCTGCACTCAAACCTTCTGTGGTCGGTGTGATGCCTGTGCCGTATCCTGTGGATTTTTCATCCAGGATATCCATCTTGTAAGCTCCGCCTTCTGCTACCACATGGTCAGCGGTGTAAGTACCTGCCTGCATTTTATCTTTTGTCATTCCCAGAGCATTTTCTGCTTTTTCGGTAACAACATCTTTGTCCAGTTTGATATCAGCTGCCTCTACGGTATTTCTGGAGCTGTTGCCCACACGGATCTTGTAGGTTCCGTCTTCCAGTACATACTGTTCATTATTTTCATCGTAGCTTGCCATCTCATCGGTGTCAAAGGAAAGCGTTACTTCTTTGGTTTCACCTGCTTTTACTTCAACTTTCTGGTATGCTGCCAGTTCCTGATACGGTTTGTCCAGATTGCCTTCCGGTGCGGAGAAATAAACTTCTACAACTTCTTTACCGGTAACTTTTCCTGTATTTTTAACTTCTGCTACCACGCTGACATTTTCTGCATCTGCTTTTACTGTTTTTACTTTAATGTCAAAATCCGTATAGGATTCGCCGTAACCGAATTCATAAGCTACTTTCTTTCCAAAGGTATCAAAGAAACGATAGCCTACATAAATATCATCGTTGTAAACTTCTTCTGCGGTTGCTGCAGTATTTGCTGCATTGCTTTCTTCTTTTGTCTCTCCGTCTTTATGTACGGCGTCATTCCATGAGAAGGTTGCAGATGATGGATAATCATTATAATCAACTGCCCAGGTATCGGTCAGTTTACCGGATGGATTTACTTCACCGTTCAGGATCTGAACCAGGGCACGTCCTCCGTTCATACCTGCCTGTGACATCAGTACCAGAGAATCCAGTCCTTCGATCTTGCTGCGGTTCAGAGAATCATTTGCTGCGTATCCGCCTTTGCCGTTGAAGAAGTTGGTATCAACAATACCGCCTGTATTGAGGACAACAACTACATTTTTAAATTTTCTGCCCCAGCAATTTCAGGTTGGCTGCTTCGTTGTCTGTCAGATAATAATCGCCGTTTTTCTGCTTTACGGTCAGCACCTTCGCCTGAGTTACGTGCCAGCACATAGATTGCGGTGTCTGTTTTTCCGGCTGCTGCCGTTACATCTGCTTCTGCATAAGCTTCTTCTTTATATACGAAGCTGCTGAACATACCGCCACTTCCTGCTTCTGATTCTGCTTTTTCATATGCTGTGTTCTGAGCTGTCAGGAAATCCTGGTTTACCACATCGTATCCGGCATCTTCAAAGCCCTGTTCTACCGTAATGTTTGCACCGTCTTTCAGATAAACATCACCAGATCCGGTACCGCCTTTGATCGTCTTATAGGAACCTACACCAAACAGTGCTACTTTCGTTCCTTTTGTCTGGGCGATCGGCAGGGAGTTATTGTTGTTCTCCAGAAGAACCATACCCTGTGTAGCTGCCTTCTGGGAAATTGCTGCGTTTGTTGCTTCACGCTTTGCACTTGCATTTGGATCGGTAGAAGCTGCAAATGTCGGCATTACGCTCGTTCCGACCATAGCTGCTACCAATGCCATGGAAATCGCTTTCTTTGACCATTTTTTTGAGTGATTCATAAGTTACCTCCTTAATACATACCATATAATTCGTTCAAACAGGCTCAGGGATTTTCACGTTCCAGAACTCTGTTTCAATGTGCCTATATGATATCGCTTTTTTCTTTCCCAAACCACTCATTTTCCGTCATAAATTGTTCATTTTCCGTTCTATTTGTTCATTTTCAGGCATAAAATGTTCATCTTTCATTCATTTATATACTATGATGCCAGGGTCAAAAGGTCTAAATCCACATGAGCTTGCTCATAGGTGGATGAAAGACCTTGGGACCCGCCCCGATATGAGCATAAAAGTGGGATGATAATCCCACGATATGCGAATACTTGGGAGGATTGTGGGAGTGCAACGCACGGAACAATCCGTAGGCATCATAGTTGGGGACTTTTGACACCCACATCATACTCTTTTTTCGTCTTCCATGCCTGATACTGATCCCGCACTTCTTTTACCAGCTCTTCACTTCCGGCTTCCCGGAGCTCTTTTCGAAATTCTTCCAGATAAGTATCGACATCTTTGCCGTCGTCTCCAAGCCCGATATTCAGGTTCTTTTTGTAACGAGATACGATCTCTTTCAGTTTCTGGATATCCACCGTGATCTTGCTCTCATCCAGCCAGAATCCATACGCCGGTGAAATATTTGCGGAAGCGATAAATGTTTTAAAATCTCCCTCCAGATCATCGGACATGCCGCTCCAGATACCGGCTTTTGGCGTATTGAACTGCCATTTCGTGGAACAGAAATATCCGACGTTGCTGCTGTTGATGCCGGACGGAAATGCAAAACTTCCATCTTCCTGCACTTCGTAGTGCATCCCCTCCACACCGTACAGGATCGTGTTCAGCACATCTTCATCCGAATACAGAAGACCTAGCACTTTGACGGCCTCTTCTGGATACTTTGTCTCCGAAAAAATGCTCCAGACAGTCACCCAGTCATCCTCGGTATCCAGAACCGGCCGATTGTCAAATGGGATAATAATGACTTTGTCTCCGTAGAGGCTCTCTTCGTACTGCATCTCATCTGGTTTGATGACAAATTCTGCGGCAAATGCATCCCCGGCGATCACCTGTGACTGTCCTGATTCAATGTTTGTGATCACATCTTTTGCCAGATAGCCCTTCTCCTGCCAGCGTTTTGCCAACTCCACCCGTTTTGTGTAGGCATCGCTCTCGTAAATATTGCAGACGGTATCATCCGTTCCTTCATATAATATACCTGCCAGACATCCGTCCAGTGTATCGGCGATCGGGGAACGCTCGACCACGGCATTTCCCCTTTTTTCCAATGCCCACGGCACAACATCCGGGCGTTCTTTCTTTATGATGTCAAGCAGCGGCTCCAGATCTTCCGGTTTATGGATATTGGAAATGTCCATATGATACTTCTCCACATAGGTGCGGTTCAGGATCACGCCGTTCGTATGGATATCACTTAACGGCTTTGGGATCCCATAAACGCCTTCTCTTTCATCCTCCGGCAGATCTGTTTTCTCATCCAGCACTTCCTGCAGGGCGAGTGCCTCTGCCATATACGGCTCCATATCCAGCAGCAGGTTTTTCTGACGGTAGTTTTCAAACTGATTGAAATAAATGTTGAGGATATCCACACCGAGCTGCCTGTTTTTATAATAACTGTTTCCCTGGCTGCTGTTCAGTCCGGTCCAGACAAGCCGGGCACGCACGCCGATCTTTTCTTCCGTCAGATCTCCAAGCGTCTGATTGACTTCCGAAAGGTTTTTGCTCAGTCCGGTTCTCGCCGAAATACCGATGTTGATGGTCGGGATGGAATCTGCACTTTCGCTTTCCGGCTGCTGTTTTTCACATCCGGACAGCACAAAAAGTATTACAGCAAGAAACGCTATCATATAAAAACATCTTTTTTCGGACATTCTTTCGTGAATTTTCATAATTTTTTCTTCCTTTCTAAGGGTAAATACGGTAAAATAAGACCATTGGAGGTCTTTATGAAAAAACATAAAAGCTTATTTTTCAAATCTGCCACAAAGAAACGGCTGCTCTGGGTTTATCTGGTCACCAGCATCCCTCTGCTTGTCTGTATTCTGCTCGGAAGCGAGTACGGCAAACGTCTTCTGCGGCAGCAAAGTATACAGTACAATCATAACACGCTTTCTCTGCAGCTGGCAACTGTGGATACTTCGCTTGACCATATTTCGAACTATCTGGCTTCGTTTCTTCTGGATGAGAACAACTACCACAGACTGCAAAGCGGGGAGGATGCTCCGGATGAGCAGCGTGCGATCCTTGCCGATTTTACGGATTACCTGGACACGTACACCAGCACTGCCAGCCTGTTTTTCTATATTCCGGATCAGGATATCCTGATCTTTCAGAGTGCAAACTATGATTCTTATCCGGAACGCATGGAGATGCGGCAATACATCCGCCAGGCCTGTCTTTCTCGTACGTTTCCGGTCACAAAACCGCAGATCAGCGGCTGGACCTTCCTGCGTATGACGCAGAAAAGTTATCTTATAGATCTGATGGAATACAAAAATGTCTACGTCGGTGCTTTTGCATCCAGCGAATACGTGTTTGAAGATTTCAGGGATCTGACTACCAGCACGCATGGTGCCCTGATTCTCTCCAACCAGGATGCCGGGGAAGATTTCCTTTACGGTGCAAAGGAGCTGGACCGCAGTCGTTGCGTGAAGATCCCGGTTGATTCTGCCAGAAACCATTACCGGATCATCCTCTATATCCCGACTGCTTACGTACTGGGAGCTTTCTCCTGGTTCCAGTATGCGATCCTGATCATCGCACTTGTCAGTTTTTCGTTTGTTACGGCAATGCTGATCATCACCTGGCGACAGATGGTTTCTCCGGTGCTTCGAATCATCAAAGCAATGGAGGCTGTCGAACAGGGAGATTTCGACAGCCATCTGCCGATCCCGGATACTCATGATGAATTTGCAGAGCTGACGGAAACCTTTAACTATATGATCGGGCAGATTCATGATCTGAAACTGCAGATCTACGAAGAGAAGCTGAACCAGGCTTACGCCGAACTTCAGTACCTGACCTTACAGATCAAGCCGCATTTCTTTTTGAACTGCCTGAACCTGATCTACAGTCTTGGGCTGAGTGGCCGCTCTGAGCTGGTCGTGGATTTTTCCTCTACTCTGATGAAGTATTTCCGCTACCTTTTCAAAAGTTCCGACAGCATGGTCGTCCTCTCTGAAGAGCTGAAACATGTGCAGAATTATCTGCACATCCAGCAGATCCGCTTCCAGAATGATCTTGATACTGATTTTAAGATCGATCCGCAGGCAGAAAAAATGCAGATTCCCGTGCTGACTTTGCATACTTTCGTAGAGAATATTTTCAAACATGGCTGTTCCGACTCTGCAAAGATGCAGATCATCATCCATGCCGCACCGGTCATAAAAGACGGGAAACTTTATCTTTCTCTTTGCATTGAAGACAATGGAATCGGATTTTCCAAAGAATCCCTGGAGAAGCTCTCCAAACCGGAAGTTCCTTCTCAAAAGACCGGTGAAAAGCACATCGGCATCCGCAATGTAAGACAGAGACTTTCTTATATATATGGAAGCAATTATGTTTTACGTTTTGAAAACCGCTCACAGGGCGGAGCAAAGATCAACCTGCTTTTGCCGCAGAATGGCAAATTTCATGTAAGTTCAGCCTGAAACCAAAAGGCAAACGGAAATATTTGTTACTCACCATTTATAAAAGTTGGAGTTTTCTCCAACTATGAGAAATCAGATTGGAGTGTAATCTTATGAATTTACTTCTTGTAGACGATGAAGCCTTTGCCCTTGAGGCACTGGAACATGCAATCAACTGGAAATCTCTTGGAATTGATCAGGTCTTTACCTGTGGTAATATCAAAGCTGCCAGACAAATCTGTCAGGAATCGGATATCCAGATCATGATCTGTGATATTGAGATGCCAAACGGAACCGGGCTTGACCTCGCAAAATGGCTGTCGGAGAACTATCCTGACCTTCTGATCCTGTTCCTGACCTGTCATTCTGACTTTTCTTTTGCAAAAGAGGCCATCTCCTACCATGCATTTGCCTATCTCTTAAAACCGTTTGATATCGAAGAAATCAGCCAGGCAGTAAAAGAAGCCGTCCAGCAGTCCAGAAACCGTCAGAAACTGAACCGCTCGCTCTTTGCCTCCCAGCCGCCGGAACGTCTGCTCGCTTCGGAGCACTTCTGGCTGCAGCTGGTCAGCGGTTCCTATCAGAACAGCGATGCCGACTATATTCTCTGGGATGCCTCCAGAAACAGCGTCTTTTTTGATAAGGATGCCCACTATGTTCCCTGTCTGTTTTACATTAGCTCGCTTCCGTCTGAAAATACGGATCTTGGCGTGCTCTCTTACTGTGTGAAAAATGCCCTGAACGAATTTTTTGTCGAAGATCCGGGCTGGCCTCCGGCAATCGAGCCAAAGCCTTGCTTTTTCCTGTCTTTTGTATCTCCGGATCTCTTTCTTGACCGGGAAGCCTTTGACAAACACTGCAGTGATCTGATCCAGTTTTTCCGTCAGAAATTCGGTGCATCCCTGCAGATCCTGACCGGTGAGGATGGCGATTACCTGACGCTGCAAAAGCAGGCGGATCTGCTTCTTGTGCAGGCCTCTTCTGCCACAGAAAGCCTTAGTGATGGAGATGATACGGAAAAATCTGCCATGATCGTCAAAAAGATCTTTGAACTGGTGAAAGAAAACAAGGCGATCACGCGTGAAGAGCTTGCCAGCCAGGTATTTTTAAGCCCGGATTACATGGCAAAAGTTTTCAAAAAAGAGACCGGCAAGCGGATCAGTGATTATTTATCGGAAGTGCGACTACAGGAGGCAAAATGTCTTCTGACCGACACTACAAGAAGCATCAGCGACATTGCCTCCTCGCTTTCGTACTCCAATTTTTCCGGATTTCCCGGATGTTCAAAAGTGAAACTGGACTTTCTCCGGCGGAGTACCGCAAAAAGCACTCTGATTTTTCTGTATATCATACCTTTTATAATCTTTTCAGGCAGGCTGCTTCCAGCCTGCCAAGCAGTGCATATAAAAGCATGGCGATCACGCAGAGGATCACGATCGACATCAGCACCCAGTCCAGTTTAAACACCTGGGAGCCGTAGATGATTAAATAGCCAAGTCCTCTTCTCGCCCCGATAAATTCCCCGATCACGACACCGACCAGACACAGTCCGATGTTGACTTTCATAATGCTTAAGATGTTCGGCACCGTTCCAGGTAGCACGACTTTCAGAAGCGTATCTTTTTTTGTTCCTCCAAGCGTATAGATCAGTTTCTCTTTCTCCGGTGAACTCTGCGAAAAGCAGGTATAAAGATTTAAAATCGTCCCGAAAATGGCCACCGACATGCCCGCCAGAATGATCGTTTTGATGTTGGCACCGAGCCACACGATCAGAAGCGGAGCCAGTGCAGATTTCGGCAGGCTGTTCAGCACCACAAGTGCCGGCTCCAGGATCTCCGATACCATCGGCAGCATCCACAGCAGAATGGCAAGCAGGATTCCGCAGATAACCACCAGGGCAAAGCTGATCAATGTCTCAGAGAGCGTCACACCGATGTGCATGGTCAGGCTTCCATCCTGAAGCATCTGCCAGGCGGTTTTTGCGATCCGCAGCGGACTGCTGAAAATAAAGCTGTCAATCCACGAAAATTCTGCGGCCACTTCCCATAAAATCACAAAAAACCAGGAAAAGAAAAAGACGCATGAACTGCACGGTGCGTCTCCTCCATTCTTACCGTCCGGATATAGTTTTTCTGCGATTCGGAAGGCTTAGTCATGTTCATTCAGCTCCTTCCAGATAAGATTGAAATAATCCCGAAACTGCGGTGCATTTCGAACCTGCATCGGCGTGCGTTCTTTCATATTAAAATCAAGTTTGATTTCTTTTTTGATCTCTGCCGGGCGTTTGCTCAGCACAAAAATCCGGTCTGCCATGCTGATCGCCTCAGACAGATCATGCGTCACCAGCACCGCCGTCTTCTGTTCTTTTTTGATGATCCGATAAATATCTTCACAGACCGAAAGTCTAGTCTGATAATCAAGTGCCGAAAATGGCTCATCCAGAAGCAACAATTCCGGCTGAAGTGCCAGTGTGCGGATCAGTGCCGCCCTCTGCCGCATCCCGCCGGAGAGCTGCGACGGCCTTACATCCCGGAAGTCCCACAATCCATAGTCTTTTAACATCTGATCCACGCGTTTCGTATATTTTTCACTCTTTTTCTTCTGGATCTCCAGCCCCAGCATCACATTGCTGTAAATGCTCCTCCACTCAAACAGATAATCTTTCTGCAGCATATAGCCGATCCGCTCTTTTTCGCCTGCGATGCTTTTGCCATCGAGCAGGATCTCGCCTTTTTCCGGCTTTAAAAGTCCGCAGATCAGTGAAAGCAGCGTGGATTTTCCACAGCCGCTCGGACCCACGATTGCTGCAAATTCCCCTTCTTTTATATGAAAAGAAATATCCGCCAATGTTTCCGTCTCGCCATCTATGCTGTGATAGGCATAGCTGACATGATTCACTTCCAAAAGCTCTGACATCACGGTCTCCTTCTCTTTTTTTTCTAATTTATTTTATGATGCATGGGGAAGTTTTGATTATGAATTGTCTGCTTTCCGGGATTGTGATAAACTAAGAATATCAGGGGCAAAAGTATTACAGAAAGGATGGCTTTTATGGCTAATAAGATAAATTTTCAGAAAGAACTGGATAAACTACTGGAGCAGAACCAGTGCGAAGGCAGAATCCCTTCTCTTTTTCTGCACAGCTGCTGTGCACCGTGCAGCAGTTACGTGATCGAATATTTATCGGATTATTTTCAGATCACGGTTTTTTATTACAATCCGAATATTTACCCGGACGAAGAGTATCTGCACCGTGTAAAAGAACAGCAGCATCTGATCTGCCAGATTCCGCAGAAGTATCCGGTCTCGTTTCTCGAGGGAGACTTTGACAAGGAACGATTCTATGATATGGCAAAGGGACTGGAAAAGATTCCGGAAGGCGGCGAACGTTGTTTTCAGTGCTATCGGCTCCGTCTGGAAAAAACGGCACAGCTTGCAAAGGAACATGGATTTGACTATTTCTGCACGACACTCTCAATCAGTCCTTTAAAAAACGCCCAGAAATTAAATGAAATCGGAGAGGAACTTGCAGATACTTACGGTATCCCATGGCTTCCTTCCGATTTCAAAAAGAAAAATGGTTATAAACGTTCCGTCGAGCTTTCAGCTCTTTATGGTCTGTACCGGCAGGACTACTGCGGCTGCGTGTTCTCAAAAAAAGAACGAGAACGCCAGATTGCATCTGAACTTATTTGATTTTGCCTTTCTTTAATCCTGACTTGCTTTTACTTCATACATATACAATTCATGCAGTGCCCTTGTCGCACAGATGTATCTGGCCTGCCGGTGCAGCGGCGTATTGTCCTGCGTTGTATAAATTGCAAATACCTGGTCAAATTCCAGACCTTTTGCAAGATAGAAGGTCGTGACGGTCAGTCCCTTTTTGAAGTGGGTGCTGTCACGGTCTACCACGGAAAAACGATTCTCTGTATCCATGCCAAGCTCTTCCATCCGCTCTTTCAGATAAGTGGCACTTTTCTTTGCACGCTCCTGTGTCATCTCAATCACAGCGGCCGTCTCAAACTCTTCCAGACGCAGTTTCTCAAGAACGGCTTCCAGTGCCGCCTTTCTGTCTGAAAATGTCTGCTCTTCCACTGGTTTTCCATGACGCTCAAACAGCTCCATATCGGATACATCTGAAATGGAATTGGCATAAGATGCGATCTCCATGGTGTTGCGGTAACTCTTGTTCATATTGATCTTTCGGATGCCACGGCCAAAAACACGCGGCAGGAAACTTAAGACATCCCTCGTTTTCTCCTCCATGGTCTGGGCTTTATCTCCGAGGATCGTCATCTTGCAGGAGAACATCTTATCCAGAATCAGATACTGCATGTAGGAATAATCCTGCATCTCATCGATCACCAGATGACGGATGTTTCGGTCCATCCTGCGACTTTTCAGAAGATATTTCAGATACAACATCGGATAAACATCTTCATATTTCAGAAAGCGTTTCTCATAAGAAATCTGCGGCAGTGTCTCATAGCCGTATTCTTTCAGAAACCAGTTATACAACACGTACAGATCCGTACTGCGGTACATTTTCATGAATTTGTCGCGTACGATCTCGATCTCGTCATCGCCGAGATCTCTGCCGATCAGCGTTTCGTACTCATCAACCACGTAATCCATGACAGCCTGCATACGCTCCAGCAGCGGAATATCCGGGAAACGGTAATAAAACATCTCCGTCAGCTGACGTTCGCTCTTTGTCATGCCCTTGTATTTCAGGTCTGAAAAGCGCATCAGGCGGTCTTCCAGTCCCAGCACAAACTCATTGAGCTGCAATACAAAATCGATCGACTGTTTTTTGCGGCAGCTTTCTGCATACTTTTCATCGAGAAGCTCTTTTTCGATCTGGTCACAGCGGTCTTCGCAGTCGCTGACCGTATCCCGGAGCTCCCTGTAGGCAAACATATCAAAACTCATCTCCCGGATATTCTCCTCGCCAAGCTCCGGCAGAATGTGGGAAATATAGTCTGAAAATACGCCGTTTGGCGAAAGTACCAGTACATTCGAGGACTTGAGATTTTCCCGGTCGTGATAGAGTAGATAAGCAATGCGGTGCAGTGCCACGGAAGTTTTGCCGCTTCCGGCCACGCCCTGAATCGCCAGAATCCGGTCCTGTGTGTTGCGGATGATCGCATTCTGTTCTTTCTGGATCGTCTTGATGATGTTTTTCAGTTTGACATCCCCGTGGCTGCCAAGCTCCTGCTTTAAAACCTCATCATCGATCTTGACATCACTCTCAAATGCATAAATCATCTTCCCGCCACGGATCTTGTACTGCCATTTGGAAAGTACTTCGCCCTCCATGCGTCCTGCCGGGGCATCATAGTAAGCTTCTCCTTTGTCGTAGTCATAAAACAGGCTGGAAACCGGGGCACGCCAGTCATAGACCAGCGGGAGTCTTCCGGATTCTTTTGAAAAATTGCCGATGCCGATATAAAACGTTTCTGCCTCTTCTTCGCCGTCGTAGATGAAATCCACCCGCCCGAAAAACGGGGAATCCAGCATCTTTTTGAATCTCCGGCGAAGATCCAGCTTCTCCTTGTTGGCATTGACCTGACCAAGCAGTGCCTGCTGATTATCAAAATCTTCGTAGCCATACTGGTCCATCTCCGTGTAGTTTTCCCAGTAGTACTCATGCATATTTTCGATTTCTTTCTGTCCGTGCAGGATCGCATCATCCAGTTTGCGGATACGCTCCTGCAATTTATCTAAAACATAGTTCAGATACTCTCTGCTGTCCATGTTATCATCCTTTTTATCATTTTAGTCGGAGAGACATCCACTTGTAGAAACGGTGCGTCATTCTTCCGCATTTAAGCATTATACTTTATTTTTTCCTGCGATACAAGGCTTGTTGCATATTTCTCAAAATCGGCAGCAGAGTGCTTGTGCTCTCTTTACATTCTTCTGTTTCCATGCTATCATTTATAATTATTTCCGCAGGAAAGATGCGGATTTTGAATGTTTACAAAATCGAATGCATCCGTCTGCAATTTTTTTTTGTGGATTTTTTATACTTTGGAGGTTTTTTATGGTACGAAAAGCTGTTATGGATGACTTTCCTGTCATCCTGAATATTTATGCAACTGCCCGGGCTTTTATGGCAAAAACCGGGAACCCGACCCAGTGGGCAGGCGGACATCCTTCCGCTGATCTGCTCCGGGAATGTATCCTCGCACAGAAGCTGTTTGTCTTCACGGATCCCGATGATTTTTCGCAGATCCGCGGCTGTTTTTATTTTGCCATCGAAAACGATCCGACTTATGCACAGATCTCAGAAGGCAGCTGGTTATCCGATGCCCCTTACGGCGTGATCCACATGGTCGCAAGTGACGGGCAGGTGCACGGATTTCTGCGAAACGTGCTGGATTTCTGCGAGCCGCAGACTTCCCATCTTCGCATCGACACACACCACGACAACAAGATCATGCAGCATGTGCTTGAAAAAAACGGATTCCGCAAATGCGGCATCATCCATCTTGCAAACGGTGATCCGCGTCTTGCCTACGAAAAATGCTGATCCGGCTCATGTTCTGATCTCTTTGCCGCCTACACACACGCAAAAAGCTCCCTGGCTTTGTCCCTATGACATTGCCTGAGAGCTTTTTCTGGTTTTTCTTTTTATATTTCTCTTTTTTGTCTCTGTTTTTATTTTGCACGGAATCTGGCCAGGAAATCTTTTGTCCTTGCATTCTGCGGATTTTCAAAAATATCCGAAGGACTGCCTTCTTCGCAGATGACACCGTCCGCCATGTAAACGACATGGTTGGAAACGTCTCTTGCGAATGCCATCTCGTGTGTAACGACCAGCATGGTCATGCCTTCGTTTGCCAGTCCACGCATAACTTCCAGTACTTCACCTACCATCTCCGGGTCAAGTGCTGATGTCGGCTCATCAAAGAGCAGGATCTCCGGCTCCATCGCCAGAGCACGGGCAATCGCCACACGCTGTTTCTGTCCGCCGGAAAGCTGACGCGGCTTCGCATTGATGTACGGGTTCATGCCGACTTTTGTCAGATACTGCATGGCCTTTTCTTTTGCTTCTTCTTTGTTTCTTTTCAGAACTTTTGTCTGTCCGATGATGCAGTTCTCAAGAACCGACATTATTGTTGAACAGATTAAAAGACTGAAATACCATGCCTACTTTTGCACGGTATGCTGCCGCATTGACCTTTTTATCCACCACGCTGTCTCCATGAAATACCACATCCCCGGAGGTCGGTGTCTCCAGAAGGTTGATGCAGCGAAGCAGTGTGGATTTGCCGGAACCGGAAGAACCGATGATCGATGTCACATCGCCCGGATGTACAACAAAATCAATGTCTTTGAGAACGGCGTTGGCACCAAAA
>ENA-OPZZ01001063-OPZZ01001063.1-human-gut-metagenome-genome-assembly--contig:-NODE-1063-length-18789-cov-4.514468_pt1 | contig 18789 bp, 18 predicted proteins | sample MGYA00242487_ERZ504511 | MGnify/ENA primary metagenome ERZ504511 (study PRJEB26092, sample SAMD00036241) | human gut metagenome | host: Homo sapiens | study: EMG produced TPA metagenomics assembly of... | reverse complement strand
CGCCTATAATTTTTGAAAATTCATGTATAGAATAATATTTACTCAAAGTATCAACTCCTTTCAATAATATTCCACTCTAATATCTTATAAAACTCAATACCGACTTATATGATTTTATAATTTATATTTAACTGTTAACAACTCTCTTTCTTCTTTCTCCCTTAGAGCCTGTTGGGAAAATCATTCCTACAATCTGCACACTCTGTTTTGTTTCCACAAAATATATTTTATTCATCATATCGTGACTGTGTCGTATGTGCTGCGTCTGCTGCTTATATAAGTAGTTTCTTTATGATTCTCCAATTGCAGATACAAACCTGGCTGTGATTTCCGCAGGTCTTGTGATCGCGCCTCCCACTACCAGCGCAAAGGCACCGGCTTCCAGGGCTTTTTTCGCCTGTTCCGGATAATGAATATGTCCTTCTGCGATAATTCTGGCCGGACATTGTTCCGAAAGCTCCCGGATAAAGTCATAATCAATCGCATCGTATCCCTGCGTCTCCGGTGTGTATCCCCGCATGGTGGTACCCACAAAGTCTGCTCCGGCTTTCGCGCAGGCAATCCCCTCTTCTAAGGTTGCACAGTCAGCCATCATCAGCTGATCCGGATATTTTGCCCTGATCGCCCGGATAAATTCCGGTGCACTGCTGCCGTCCGGGCGTAATGCACCGGTTCCCTGAACAGCTATAATATCCACTCCACAGGCCACCAGTTCATCGACTTCCCGCATCGTCACCGTAATGTACATCGGTGTCCCTTCATATTCTCTTTTGATAATCCCGATCACCGGAAGCTCCACCACTTCTTTGATCTGCGTGATATCCCGTACCGTATTCGCCCGGATTCCCACAGCGCCCGACTGAGCTGCTGCTTTCGCCATCAGCGGCATGATTCCTCCCTCTTTTGTATACAACGGCTCATGCTCCAGAGCCTGACAGGAGACGATCAGTCCCCCTTGGATCTGTTCCAGTATTTCCTGTTTTGTCATGCTGTCAGTTATCCTGCCTTTCTTTTTCTCGAACACACGAAAACTTCTTCCGATTTTCTCTCGCTTCTTGCTGTCAAAAACTACAATAAGTTAAAAGTATTCCAATTACTGGATCTTTTTTCGATACATTCTTATTCTGTATTAAAAAGGTATTTGTTTCAACCCACAGTCGGTAAGTTCACAAGTTCACAGATTCTGCTATGTCAGCAGAACGTTGCCTGTGGGTCGTCTCATGTCAGATTTCGGATCCATTTATAACTTCTGAATCTTAAAAAGATAGGAAGCCCCTTGAAAATCTGATCTGACTGCACCGCTACGACTACCCATTCTACCGGTAATTTCCAGACAAAGGCTGCCAGGAAAGACAACGGCATCACGATCCCCCAGGTGGAAATCAGGTTTATGTACATATTAAACCGTGTATCCCCGCCCCCTTGAATGATACCGACAGATACCGGCATCTGGTAGGACATTCCTACCATAATGATACTCATAATGATCATCAGATGATCTGCAAGAACCATGGCGGTATCGGTAAGATTATACATCGTCAGAAGTGGTTTCCTTAAGATCAGCAAAACTACGGCCAGAAGAATTCCAATACAGACATCCAGCACGGATAACGTTCTTCCCGCCGCTCTGATTTCTTTCCGGTCACCTTCTCCGATCGATTTTCCGATCACAACAGACGAAGCGGAAGCAATCGCGATTACAATCACTTTCAGATATTGAAAAAATGTTGTCGCCACAGAGTTCGCCGCAATCGCATCAGCGGAAAGATGTCCGAGAATCGCCGTCTGCATCGGAACCGAAATTGACCAGAGCATGTTAGAAAGAATCACCGGAGAAGATACCCGGATAAATTCGGTCCAGAGTTTCTTATTTTCCGTTGAAAAGATTTCCCGGAACACATTTCCCCGGAAAATCTGTACCTTCTTATCCACTTTTATTACATAAAACAAAACGATCAGAAATTCCAGACTTCTGGCAATCAGTGTTCCGATCGCTGCACCCCGGATTCCAATCTCCGGAAATCCGAAATGTCCAAAAATCAGTGTATAATTAATTCCACCATTGGCCAGCAGCGATACGACAGAGATGATAAATGAGATCCGTACCGTCTCCACGCTTTTCAACATGGAAATCAGCAGATTACTGATCAAAAACAGCACAAACGTCCATTTTAATATGCCAAGATACGCCTGCCCTTCTTCGATAATTTCCGAAGATGTTGTAAATAATCCGATCAACTGCCGCGGAACTGCTGCACGGATGACCAAAATCAATACTGCTGCCAGCATACTGAACACCAGCGCGATACCGGTCAGTTTTCGGATTACACCGGTATCTCCTTTTTCCCAGTACTGCGATCCCATCACGATCAGCGCACTTCCCAGCGCGATCGCCAGCTGATTGATTACAAAGAAGATCTGATTCACGGTAGCCGCTCCGGACAGAGCATTCTGGCTGTAGCTGCCGAGCATCATATTGTCCAACATGTTGACACTGTAAGCTACCAGGTTCTGCAGTGCTACCATGAGCACTAAGTGAAAGAAATTCCTGTAAAAATTTTTATTTCTTGTAAAAACGGTTCCATAACTTTTTCATATTCTCCCCTGGAGTATTTTTCAGGCATATCACTGTCCTGTTTTCTTCTCTATTCCAATCCCTCCCAGTATACCCGGTTGATCGTTGCCTGGGCATGTTCCAGTTCTTTTTTCTGAATAATGGCATTCCGGTCACTTAAGATAGCCAGCATCTCATCCACCACATCCTCCGGCCGTGGATTCGAGATGCGATAAAGATATCCTAACATCCGCGTTGCGGTATAGTCTGTGTTCATATGTTTATATGCAATCTCCCGGCAAAAATCATCCGGGTAGCCTTTTTCTTTTAACGCATCATAGACAGCATCTGTTCTTGATTTCATTCGTGTAATACTCCTTTTTCATTCTGGTTCATCCCTGCCACTCATTATATCACAATCCCTCGTTCGTAGCTTAACTGTATTTTTTATATACAAAAGAAATGATTCTGAAGCGATGGCTGGATTCTTTCCATTATGTTTCTATTAATACATGAGTGCGATTATTGGAATTGCTGCGTTAGGAAGCTTTACATTCCACTATGTTTCTATTAATACCCGGTGCTACAAGTCCACAGGGAAAGACAGGTCCAACCTTTACATTCCACTATGTTTCTATTAATACTGTATATAGCATCTTCGGATGCATCGCCGGTTCCTGTCTTTACATTCCACTATGTTTCTATTAATACTTGCTTATCTTTTCCATAAGCCTTACATATCGCCTATCTTTACATTCCACTATGTTTCTATTAATACCACAGAGCACCTGAGCAGACCGGACAGCCAGTGCTTACCTTTACATTCCACTATGTTTCTATTAATACCTACGCAAGACTGGATGGCTGCTGGTATCTGGCAGCTTTACATTCCACTATGTTTCTATTAATACAGCAAGGTGGAAAACGAATTCCCAGGATTGTTTTACTTTACATTCCACTATGTTTCTATTAATACCAGAAGTGGGAAAACGTGGAGCTGTCCATATCCACACTTTACATTCCACTATGTTTCTATTAATACTCTGGTTTTCTGATGAAAGCTGTGACGCTGGATCCTGCCTTTACATTCCACTATGTTTCTATTAATACCAATGTCACACCTTTTCTGCACAGCCCCTTCCATCCTTTACATTCCACTATGTTTCTATTAATACTTCCGGCGACTTTTCAGGCGCATGGGAAGCGATAAACTTTACATTCCACTATGTTTCTATTAATACCGGAGCGATGGATGCCAGCTTCGGATCCGGTCTTCCTTTACATTCCACTATGTTTCTATTAATACCATGAATCCGGGCGGTGGAACTGGCGGCACAAACAACTTTACATTCCACTATGTTTCTATTAATACGATAGTTTCGAGACATATACGAATCAAGAGATTTCTTCTTTACATTCCACTATGTTTCTATTAATACTCGTTTATCGTCCTGGAATTGTGGCAGTCCAACATTCTTTACATTCCACTATGTTTCTATTAATACCCAGCATCGCACTATTTCCCGCTGGCTTATTTCTTCCTTTACATTCCACTATGTTTCTATTAATACGCCATTCGCCGGAATGATGTCAATGTGTGAATAGTCTTTACATTCCACTATGTTTCTATTAATACTCCTTGTACCTGTCGTACAGGCCTTCCGTGTCCTTCTTTACATTCCACTATGTTTCTATTAATACCAATTCTGCAACCGAGACCTTTTGCTATTTTTTCTCTTTACATTCCACTATGTTTCTATTAATACTGGTTCGTGGGTTCAAATCCCACTCTGCCAACTTCCTTTACATTCCACTATGTTTCTATTAATACTGCAAGCTCAGCAGCTAAAACATACATACCGATATGCTTTACATTCCACTATGTTTCTATTAATACTTTATCAGCAAAAAATGCGTACAGCTCTTCCATGGAACTTTACATTCCACTATGTTTCTATTAATACGGTCTTGTGGTTGCTGCTATCGGTCCGTTGTCAATCTTTACATTCCACTATGTTTCTATTAATACCAACGACGCAGCAGCGTAACAAGGGATATATAACAGGCTTTACATTCCACTATGTTTCTATTAATACGCAGGATGTACAGATGATTCTGGGACATGAAGATATCCTTTACATTCCACTATGTTTCTATTAATACAGGATCTGAACCAGATCCGGCACTAAAAAACACTTCTTTACATTCCACTATGTTTCTATTAATACAGAAAGGAAAACGACGATCTTCTTGATAGATTGTTCTTTACATTCCACTATGTTTCTATTAATACTCTACGACAGATTGACGATCAGAAGCTCTACGAACCTTTACATTCCACTATGTTTCTATTAATACTCAGAAAAGGGCCGAGAGGAGGGAAGAAAGGAATATGCCTTTACATTCCACTATGTTTCTATTAATACTGGCAGCAGTTCGTGATTGGACTGCATGACTGCACGTACCTTTACATTCCACTATGTTTCTATTAATACGACAGACCGGCGAGATGGTCTTGTACTGCGAATGACTTTACATTCCACTATGTTTCTATTAATACCAACTCTTGAATCTTTCCGGTCAGTTTCTCAATCATCTTTACATTCCACTATGTTTCTATTAATACTTCATCGGCAATCCCATCAAACTTAACGTAGACGACTTTACATTCCACTATGTTTCTATTAATACCAAAACACGGTCAATTCCGCGATCAGAATTATCAACTTTACATTCCACTATGTTTCTATTAATACCAGCAGGAAACGGATACGACAGATGAAGAAGAAACAGATCTTTACATTCCACTATGTTTCTATTAATACCCCGCTCCTCTGAACCACCGATTAATTCTTCCATATTATACCATATTTTGTCGACCATGATATTTTTTTATCTTTTTATTTATTTCGATATAACACGGTTCACCGGAAGCACTATTTTGCTTATGTTTTTCACGTTTGTCGACCTCTCGTAGTTTTATCTCTATCTCAGGTCGACAATCACAAGATGAAACTGGTCAGGTCATCTTTTCTGCCCCAGAATTCCTTGTCCATCCATTTTTCCTGACGTGATTTGAAGAGAATAACAGAATCCAACTCCGGATCGATATACTGTTTCAGTTCCTGCTGCAGGCTTGCCAGCTGCGCTCTGCTTATCTCCCCTTCAAATACAGAGTTCTGGATGTGTGTTAAATATCTTTTACATGTCTTGAATATTTTTGACCATCGCTTAGTTCCATGGTCTTCCTGACTTACATCATATACTAATACGATATACATACTTCACCACCATATTCGAAATCCCTCATACTCTTTTTCGCCAATCAGATGCTTAATTAATTTATACGCTTCCAGACGAATCAGGTACTGATAGGAGACCTGTCTTCCCAGTTCTTTATGCATCACCGTTTTTTTGAGCCGACTTTCCAGTTCCGACACGATAAGTTTGGAGGCATCTTTTTTCAGATGAAGAAAATTCAGTTCTTTCGTAAAACTGTTTTCCGTGATCTGATTCCGATTCAGCAGGGAAAAAATCAGCCGGTCACCAATCAGTGGTTTAAACACTTCTGCAAGATCAAGACTTAAAGAAAATCTTCTCTCCCCCGGTTCATGCAGGTAACTAATGGTGGGATTTAGCTGAGTACGGTAGAGTTCTCCCAGCACCTTGGTATAGATCAGCGTATTTACGAAAGAGATCAATGAATTGATCATATTATCCGGGGGATGCATCACACGCTTTTCAAACGATATTTCCTGATTAATGATAATATTCCACGCAGCATAATATTGTTTTCGGATATTACCTTCCACACCCATCAACGATTCGATTGTAGTCGTACCGCCAATCTGTTTTCGAAGCGAATCCACTTCTTTCATATAAGCAGAAACATCTTTCCCTCTTCCATTATAATATCTGAGATTACGATAAATATTATCCGCCGCAGCCTCGATAAATTTCCTCGCCAACACAATCCTTTTCTCATAATCCGTGTAATGTTCAACCTGTCTTACCAGCAATCTCCCTGCCAGCAGCGTTTCCCTCGGATAATAACTTCCCGTATAAAAATTATAATAATTGAAAAAATGCATCGGAATCCCATATTGTGAAATATAATTGATAAAAGCTGTATTGAAAGACATTTCCGACATCACATAAATATCAGAAATCCGTTCAACCGGTATATCTCTCTTTTCTCCATCGTGATTCGTAAACTGAAGTGTGTTATCTTTTCGTTTTAAGTCCCCATTATTATAAACATAAAAACTTTGTTTCATATCACTCACCTCGTATTATATAAAGCACAAATCATAATACGCACATTTCTTGCATATTTTCTTATTACAATCATCCGGTGGTATATCCATCTTTTTTATCTGTGTAATTTCGCAAATGATTTTTTCTATTTCCCCGCAGTCTTCATCTGTAATTTCCACACTCATTGTCTTTTTTAATAATGGATAATCGATTTTTCCTTTCATTCCGATCACACCACGCTGCTGCAGATAATACAGATAATATTTCATCTGCCAAATCCCTGCTTCTTCTACAGACTTACTCTTTTTCACCTCATGCAGCTCTCCGGATTCTTTCATAAAATCAATGTTGATTATCTGATCAATAGAAATGTGTTTGTCATTCTTTTTGTAACTGCTCTCGTCCAACAGTTTTCCGAGTAACACATCTTCGTTCTCCGTCTCCATTGTGATTTCATGACAGAATGTACCAGAGTTTTCGTTTGCAGACGAAGTAATAATATACCATCATACCAGTTATATTTTCTTTCACGTCGTACCTCCTATAAAAAGATACTATCTGCCTTCTCTCCAAGCAAAAGACCTCGTCCTTGCAGTGTTTCACAATCAACCTCATAAACAAACTGTGTTCGATGGATGTCTGTCGAGCCAATTGCTGCCTTATCTATTCCATCCGGATGTCCAAAACAGGTCCTCAGATTGATTCCCATGGTTAAATCCTGCAACTTTGTCCGAATCTCCTGCTTTCTCTCTTTTGATAGATATCTGTCTTCTACTTCTTCAAACAGCTCTTGATTTTCTTCATAGATGGTATCCGGAATGACCGTAACACTCTTGATATCGCGCACCTTCGCTTCCGATAGAGTATATTCCGCCGGATGGATCTCCGAGAATTTCTCCATACAGTCTTGAATTTGCCTGTAATATTCGGTATTCCGTATCGCTTCTGTCCGATACACTTCATTCATATATTTCGTCTTCTGTTTTTCTGAAAAAAGGATATCTTCATACTTTTTCAGTTTTTCCAGCGATCGCTGATACAAGTTCTCCTCGTAAATACTTCCGTTTCCATTTTTGTTATCATATACAAAAATATTGGAAAGTTCAGGAATCCTTCTTCCCTTCCGGTTACATCTTCCCATACGCTGCAACAAGCTGTCTGCTGTACACATTTCCGTGTGCAGAATATCAAAATCGATATCCAGACTGGCTTCAACGATCTGCGTGGTGACCCAGATCCCCACTTCATCCGATTCTGAAAACTCCATAATCTTTTGTTCCAGTAAATTACGGTCTCTGCGAATAAAACGGGAATGTAACAGCCACACAGAATCGTTCCTTTCCCGCAGTTTTTCATAAACCTCCTGCGCCCTGGAAACGGTATTACAAATCACCAGTACTTTTTTGGTTTTCCCCTGCTTTGCAATCTCATCCAGATACATTTCCGAATACCGGATGCTTACCTTATGACGAATGGGAATATCCGGATCTTCTGTAAAGTCTGCAAACAAACAATGATCTGTCAATCCGTATTGCTCCATAAAATCTTTCAGTACAGGTGGAAAAGTTGCCGTAATAATCGCATATCTGCCGCCCATTTGCTGGATGGTTTTCAGACCGTATAAGATCGTAGCAATACTTCTTGGATCATAAGACTGTATTTCATCTATGATCAGCTTGGAATACTTCAAAGTTGCTGCAAAGATCTCTGTCCCCAGCGCCCTGTAAACAAACGTAAACAACTGGTCGATCGTACACACAGTAACAGGATTCGCTAACAACTTTGCCTGTTCCTGTTTTTCCCAGGCAGATCCCGGATTTTCTTTCAGATACATCGCCATGCTGTCCGAATGCAGAATCGCCGCATGTTCATAAACATATCCGTTTTTTATTCTGGAATAAATTGCATTGGAAGAAACTTTCAAAGGCAGCGTATAAAATCCTTTCTCCCCGTCAAGCCATAACAAAGCGGCTTCTGTCTTTCCGGATCCGGTGGGTGCAATAACAACAAGGTTAGCATCTGTATGCTCTTTCATGAACTGTTGGGCAGACCGTAAATCCTTTCCTTCCAGAAAACTCTCCACTTCTTTTTTCAACCTTTTTTCCCTGATATCACACGCCAGTTCCGCACTCTCATATCCGGCACTGACCGTATAATCAAACTTATTCAGCAATCCTTTTATGAGAAGATATTCATTCCAGACTGCAGGATCACATAGGAACTTCCCACTATATCCGTTATTGTGAAACAGAAGCTGGTTCAAGTTGCTGCAGTACAGTTTTGTTCTGGTCTGTCCAAGATAATCACTGATCTCTTCCAGATAATATTTCTTTCCATATGTACGAAGCTCCGAACTGTCTTCCTGGTCTTTTCTCGTATGGTGATGATAGACTGCCGTGACAAAAGCCCCAAAATCATCTTTCGTAAAACTATCGTCCATTGCAAAGAATTCGTTTTGTGACAGAGTAACTGCGCTAAGATGTCCATGAGGGATCTGACTGATAGATTTCACATTTAACTTCCGTTCTCCGGCAAGTTCCGGATTTATCATTGCCTGAAAGACCAGATTCGCCTTCCCCCAATCATGAATGCGGCAGGATTCTATGACCAGCCGTTTCTCTTTTTCAGAAAAATACCGGCCATATTCTTCAAAAAACGCTTCAGCACACCGCACAATATCTTCCTGATGGCTGTTCAGTGTTTTTTGTTCTTCTTCCGGTTCTTTTATCTGTTTCCCCCGCTCTTTATCGGATAATCCATTTTTCTTCGATTTTGCATAGTATTTCATTCCCACGCCTTTCTGACCTTCTTTAACAGAACACTAACGCTGTATCTTCCTCGAAATCGTCCACGTAGGCACCCTGCCCCAGTGTATTTCCTGCAGGATAATAAAAAGCATTGACTCTTCCATTTTCCTTTTTCCACCGCCGCAGACCCTGTTTGGTAATCTCATATTCCTTTGTCAGATGGTACACCGTCATACGACTTTTCTCAATCCCCAGTGTCTCTGCCATCGCTACCGGTATATACATATCCCGCTTGAGATCTACTTCCTCTTCCTGATGAATTTTCACAATGTCAACCCGTTCGATATCCAGGAGATCCTCATATCTTCCCAGGGATAAATACCTGCCCGGATATAGAAGAGATTGATATACATGTGCAAAATCTTCCTCTGCCGGAATAATATGGATCACCATGTGATTATCACAGACCAGTTCTACATTCGCGATTCCCTTAAACACGCCATATTTTCCATCCACACACAGCTGATGTCTTCCCTCTTCATACTTCGTACCGGAAGAAAAGGAATATCTGGTATACAGTTCCGACACCATTCCGCTGTTTGTTCCCTGAATACACAGTTTCATCGGATGAAATTCCTGGTATCCGCAGGCCGCATGGATCATTCCAAGCACCGTAGAATACGGAGGAAGCGGGAATGTCTCTTTTATGATAAAGCTGCTCGGTTTTCGATAATTTACCAGATTCTGAAAACACTGAACTCTAATTGCTTTCTCCATAATACTGTTCCACTTCCTCTTTTAAATGTCTGAATGCTGCACCTACAGATTCTCCGGATAATTTCCCCCGGATCTCATTTTCATTGTCAAAAGTTCCTGTTACGACACCGGTAAATGTGTGGGTACGAATCGCGTCGTCCTCTAACAGTTCCGCCAGAGTTTCTACATTGATCTGATCATTTTCTATCCGGATCCTGTTTTCAAAAAATGGATTTCTCCGTTCATATCTGCCACCGATCACAAACAACGGACTCAGATTTTCCCTTCTGCCTTTGATATCCCGATACAAATACTGCACGGTATCCAGAAGTGTTTTCACACGATCTGCTTTTTCTTCTCCTGTGATCTGCACTTCTCCGTCAATCCCTACCCGGTCCAGATCGACCGTTATGGTATAAGTATAAAATGACCGCTGAATTTCGCTCTGTGCGATTTCATTCTCCAGCTTTCCTCTTGCTGCCAGTCCCATGTTAGTTAAGAACTCCAGATTACCCAAAAACGGCTCCAGTGCAATAGCATTACTCAGCCTCACCACAGCACTTCTTGTAGACGCTCCGCCTTTCTGGTCGCCGTCTTTTGCGACTGTCTTCATATAGCCAAATAGATCGATTTCCGGATATTCCGCAATCGTTGCAGACGGTGCAAACTGAACCACACCGCTTTTTCCATCCACCGGAGTCTGATCCCAGTCTGCCTGCCGGACAATGTTATAACGCATCGCCTGTCTGGAAATATACGAATACTGCTCGTGGTTTCCTCTTGACATTTTCTTTAATGTAGAAATATTTCCGATTCCCTCTCCGTAATTGGCACTTTCCGCAAGAAAAACCATAGTTACTGTCAATCCTTCTCTTCTCATTGTTCTACCTCTTTCTTTCCTTCATAAGATCCGATCAGTCCTAAAACAAATGCGTATCCATACTCCGAAAATTTTTCTTTGTCCTGTAACATCCGAATCATCCCATTCGGTATCAGGAGTTTTTCCGATCCATAGGAACTGTACAGTCTTGCAACGATATCCATAAATTTCTCTGTATTTTTTACCGACAGCGCATTAAGCAGCTGATACTCGATACCACGCAGACTATCTCCGGTCGTGTCTTTTTTTGCGGTCATGATCGCTTTTCGTAATTCCGAACCGCTCTTTTTCATACTGATGCAATACATAAGAGCCTCCTTCTCTTCTTCTTTTTTGTAACTGATCTCTGTTCCCTTCTGAATCTCATATACCCAATGTATATGAAAGTTTGATGCAGCATTCCCTGCAATGGCTTCTCTCAGCAGGGAATCTAACAAAATATACTGATTCTGATGGCCCAACAGGTTCATAACAGCCTGTTCATGCACATTTACAAAATCATTTCTGATCTTTGTGAACGGATACTGACCAAGATTTTTCAATGCTTTTTCTACATCTTCCCTTTTCAGGATATTCAGTATATCCTTGTTGATAATAGAAAGTTTATATCTGTCCTTATCCCCGGTTCCACGCAGGATCACCTGAATATTGGAAAGTTCCTGTCTTTTCTCATTCAATATGATATTCAGAGTTTCCGCAAACCACTGGGAATATCTCTGATTCTCTTCTTTTTCTCCTTCCAGACTGCTTTTCCTGTTTTTGGAATTTGCTGCCAGCAGAGTGAACATATCACTGTTATTATTGACAAACACAAATTTATTGGCAAACAGTCGGAACCCAAGCGGACTTGCTGCATACAGAAACGTACAGACCGGGCACAGGAACGCATCCACATTACAATTCCAGAACGCAGACCGTTTTCTTGTAAAATCATCCCCGACTTCCTTCATAAATGCGATGGACACTTTCTCTTTTGTGGTTACAGGTTCTACACAGTCAATACACAGATCCTTTGCTTTTGTATGATCTGTCATAAAGTATTTTCGGAATGGTTCTGAAAAATCTTTTTCAAACTGTTCCCTCATATCTTTTTTTGCATTCGAGCGAAGCAGAAAACTTTTTCCATCCCAGAAACGATTGATATAGTTGTAGACTACACTTTTCATAATAAACGTCTCTTTGCATTTCTCCTGCTCCAGAAACACCTGTAACTTCGAAAGCCTTTCCAGTAATTCTTCCGCTGTCATTTTATCCGTCAGTTTTTCTTTTTTCAGTGTTATATAAACTTCCGGATGTTCGATCTGATCTTTGATATTTTCAAAGCCGGCCTGGTAACTGTTCGAGAGCAGTTTGTCATTGATAAACTTCAGATCATCCTTTTCGGTCTTTCCCGGATTCCATTTTTCATTCTGAATTTTCCCGATACAGCACTTGATTTTCTCCATTACGCCCTGGTAAACAGTAAACCTTCCAAAATTTTGCACACATGCCCGAAAATACAGACTGGTCCAGTCCGCATTTTGAATAAATTCGTAGTTCAGCCACATCTCCTGACCGTCTTCCGATATGCCAAAGTCAACACCTTCCTGCGCCTTTGCGCAATCCAGTATATATTTCAGCCCGACGATTCCGGCGTTTTTCAGAAAATCACCTGGCGTAATTGCATATTTTTCCATAAAATATCACCTCTCTCTACCAGACGATTTCCCATTTCCCATGGCCTTCCGATCTGCGGCTTCCAAGTCCTGCAGAGTACAGGAAATCTAAAAGCCGGGGCGTTCCCTGTAGTTTGTATATCCCAATGCTGGCATTTGTTGGTCTTCCCCATACTTTCGCAACAATCTTTTTTCCTTTCACCGGAACAATCGAAAAACAATCCACATCTTCATCCCATCCGATCTTGTTCAAGAAGAACTTCAGATTATCTTTTAATGTATCCGAAAACTCAGGATCCTCGCAGGTATAATAGATATCCGTATTATTTTCCGGATCATGTTTTCTTGCCAGTAAGGAACTTTGCATTTTTATGATAAGCTCCGATTCTTTAATCTCCGGAATCTTTTTTGCTTTCACTTCACGCAGTTTCATCGAGTTTCCTCCCATGGGATACTCTATATTCCGCATTAACTGAAATGCATTAAAGAATTCAAATAATTCTCCCATGTCCGCATCGGAAAATGTTACCATAAACCGACTTTCTTTCAGATAAATCTTGTCTGCTGCGAATCGTGCTCCCGGCAGATAGCATGACCAGCAATATGTTTTCATAACGGATTGCTTTTTTGTATAAAGTTTTTCGAAAAGTTCCGGAGAATATTTCTCTACAGATGCCTTTAAAAAACTTAGTAACAAACGATCCACCTCTGCCGGGATTTCCGATTCTTCTAACAGAAACTCTAATTTTTAGCTCTGTCATATCAATCCCTCCTTCTGATCCCACTATAACATTTTTTAAAACTGTTTTCAATGGATTAATTTAATTTGCATTTATTTTTCTCATTTACTTTTCGCCTGTATTTCATTATAATATTTTACGTACATTTTGGAATGTAAATTTGAAGCATGTTTTTAAACACCTGCAAAATACCTTTAATAGTCTTCATATTCGGAATATTTTTTTCATTGCTTTACCCAATACATACTCAAAAAGCAATACATAAAAAGTGCGTAAGCCCCGGATTGTTCTCACCAGGCTTACGCACTTTTTATATCATCTATAATCAATAGTATATTATTTTCCTTCATCCATCGCCTTACACTCACGCTCCCGGATTTCCCATGGTTCATAAGGCTGTTTTAATTCTGCGATCAGATCCCGTCCATGTTTTTTCAGGTAGGAGATACGGATCAGAATATAGATCACAAACAGTACCACTGCACCAAGGATCATCAGCCATACGGTCATTCCCAGTGTACTGATCATCGCATATGCCAGATAGGCTGCGACTACAAACGCAAAGGCTGACAGCGCATATACCAGACCGATAGCCATCTTGAAGGTAGAATGATTGCAGGCATGCGGATATTTCTTTTTCAGGAAGAACGGTACCAGACAAAGAGCGATATCCGACAGTGCATTGACGAAAGAAAATACCGTCATCAACACTCCAAAGCTGGATCCGGTTGCTACACAACAGATAGAAAAGAGCATAACGAAGCAAAGAATCACCGGTGATACTCCATTCTTATTCTTCTTTCCGACAAAAGCAGGGAACAGATCATTGTCTGCCGCCGCCTGAATCTGGGCACAGGTCAACATAATAACCGGAACCATCGAAGTCAGGACACCAAACAGCGGACCTCCTACGATGAAAAATGTCAGAAGGCCGGAAGGAAGGAATGCTTTTCCCACCTCTGAAAGTGTGGTCAGTTCTCCTGCCGGCATGCAGCCGATGGTAACAACACCCATGCCGATATAGATAAATGCAACAATCGTTGGGGACAGGAGCAATGCCAGCGGAATGTTCCGGTTCGGATTCTTTACATCATCTGCGATCTGGGAAACCGCGCTTCCACCGGACAGCGAAGATGCCAGCACACCGACTGCTGCCGCAAAGCTGGTCAGTTTCACTCCCGGATTGAAGATTTCGCCCAGTGTCAGTCTGGAGGTATCGATGCTTGGCATGCCGACAAAAATATAACAGCCCATAGCCACCATCAATACTACTACCATGATATTATTGACAAACGCAAAGGTATGATTGCCCTGCCATGCGATTCCCGTATAGATCAGCAGAATCACAATGCTGATCAGCGTTTTATATCCTTCCAGTGCCGGGAACAGTGCGACAAAATAATCGCCAAACAACACCGCAAACACAGAGATCAATACCGGCTGTAACAGATTCTGTGCCGCCATAAATACACCAACCGCCGGATGGATCAGCTTCGTCGGTGCGATAAAAAAGCTTCCGGATGCCGGTGCTACCGACGACAGATAAACATTTGGAATCGTCTTGGCTAAGGTGTATACAATCGTCGCCAGCAGTGCCAGTACAATTCCGGTTCCAATATCATTGATCACTGTGGGCAGTGAACCGAAAATTCCGGAACCGATGATCGCACCGATTCCCGTTCCGATACAGCCCAGAAGACCGATCTTCTTTTTTGTATTTGTTTCCACGTTTTTCCTCCTGGTTCTGCCCGGAATCTGATCCTCTGTTGCATTCCTGCCAGCATTCCGGGCCGTTCTTTTGATCTTTCTCTTTTAAAATTCTGTTTCAAAACGCAAGGTTAATCCATCGGATCATCGATTGATCTGCATGGCTCATTTTGCAAAGAACATTTTCAATCCCTTCTAATTTTCTGGCTCCGGCTTTACCGGAACAAATTTTGCACGGTTCATGACCGGGTGCTGCAGACGGAGTGCGCCTTTTTTCGGACATACCATCACGCAGGCTCCACAGTAATAACATTCTCCCGGAAACATCACGATCGGAGGTTTCCCTTTTTCCGGATTTGGCAGAATAATATCGCACTGGCAGATCTCTGCACAGGCGTTGCAGCCGATACATTTTTCTTCATCGTAGATCAGTGGTGTGGCACTGCACGGAATCACTTCAACTTTCATCTTACTCATCTTGCCTCACCTCCGATATAATCCTGGTTTCTCTTCTCATACTCTGTTTTCAGATCACCGAAATAATCCCCCGGAACGGTTCCCCGTACCGGAACGCCATTTTCCTGACGGATCGTGATGAAGCAATGGTCTTCTTTCGGATCCATCTGCGGATAATCGCTTCGATAGAAACACAGCTGTTTGGAACTGGATTTTCGCATCAGACAGGCCTGAAGGATCATCTCGGAAACGTCCAGAATATCCAGCACTTCGTGGGTACGCATCAGTTCATGCGGGTTGTTACAGTACAGCTGCGGAACGATCTCTTCTCTGTAAGACTTCAGCAAATCGATTCCCTGGATCAGAAGATCATCATTCTTCACGCCACCGCAGTAATTCTGCATCGCCTTGGAGATCGCCATATTCAGTTCTTTCCAGGTGACACCTTCTGTACGGTTCATCGGTGCATACAGACGTTCTCTCTCCGCATCCACTTCTGCCTGGTCGATCTCAGCCAGTTCTTCGATCGTATCACTGTAATCTGCCGCTTTTCTTCCCGCATAGTATCCTGTGGAACATGCAAATCCGGCACAGTCGGATGCAAACAGCTGATCACCGGCCGCATAGATACCGTCAATATTGGTCTTCAGATCCCAGTCATGCATGATTCCGCCCGGCGCACCGAACAGCTGTCTCTCCTGATCCAGGAAAGCTGCTGACTGCCAGCCATTGCCATAACTTTGCAACATATGTTTTTCCGGGTCAAATCCACGTTCTGTATAATATTGAAGGATCGGAATCTTGGTCTTTCCTTCCTCTCCGACCATCATGCCCCAGATGACTTTCCGCTCCATCTCCGGCATTCTGCTCAGATCCGCATAAAACGGCAGTTTATATCCCCTCTTGATCAGTTCGTCAAAAGGCATCGTCTCCGGTCCGCGGTACTCGTACTTCGGTTCATCGATCACGCCGCCTTTTAAGAAGAACTTCTGTCCTTTTACCGGATAATAACGCTCAGATACAGTCTTCAGCACATTGCCGTCACGATCCAGATACGGAATTTCCACGCCTCTGGCATCCACCATCGTTGCTGCATACCAGGTATTATGATTGTTTCCTGTTCCGTAAGGAGGGAAGCTTCGTCCGGCTGCGGAGAATTCACCTTTCACCGATTTTTCCATCATGGTAAACTCCATACCGGCTCTCCATCCCATGGCATGACCGCTTCCGATGGACTGCATCGGCCGGAATTCGCAAAGTCCGGTAAGATCCGGGTTAAATAACCACACGCGGGCCGGTCTTGACATCGTCAGCAAAGTAGCTTTTGCCCGAAATACCAGCAGTTTTCCGGTGTGTACGTTCATACCGATGGCACCGATGCCCCGTTTCTTTCCATTTTCTATCGTTGTAAGAAGGGCGGTAGCTTCCGTTCTGTCATAAATCGTGACACCGAGACGTTTCAGTTCTTCATAAAGCGCCGGTTTGAATGTAGAACCCCAGACACGCAGCGTAAAACGGTTCTTATAATCATAAGCAAACATCAGCTTCGTCTCATCATCCCGGAATTCCGCACCCTTAAACTCATCTTCCGTATCACGGATCTTGCCACCGAAACTTTCCAGATCCAGCATACGGTCATACCCTTCTCTGCACTCAATATAATGTGCGATACCGTTGCTGTAATGATCCTGCTCATCCACATAAGCATTGGCAATTTCTTCCGGTGTCACCTGAGAACACGGATTGGTACAGGCTGACTCCCAGTGGTCAAATCCTGTTCCTGCCGCTCCGCTTCTCTTGGTTGCCCCTTTCTCTACCAGTACTACTTTTTTCCCTTTTCTTGCTGCCGCGATCGCCGCAAAACATCCTGCAAGTCCTCCACCTAAAACCAGAATATCGGAATCTACTGTTTCCGTCTGTCCGAACTCATCCGGATAAGGCCAGTTATATTCTGCCATCTTCTATCGTCCTTCCTTTCATCCCTTCTTTGCTGACTCTGTGATACCTGTATCATCATCTTTCGTATCTTCTGATCAACCATTCATCTTTACTGTATTTTGCATTTTGCAAAATGTCATATGTTAAATCAGACTATAGCACTTCAACGCGTTAATGTCAACGAGAGAAACGTATTTTTAAGGCAAAAACCACAAAAGAATAACATTTCTCATATAGATTTCTGTTATTTACAACAACTCTACATGATTTAGGACTCGATACTCAGAACAGAACAAGCAAATAGCTGCAACATATTCGTGCATAAAAATCCGGAATACAGCTAGATCTTGTTTGAATACAGACTCTTGATTGACCGTTATGTACTATGTTAAAATATTTCACATAATATCTACGTGCGAGCTTCCGGGAAGATCCGGCTGCTATCATAGACACAGGAATAACAGGAGATTTTTATTGATGGGATTAAATAAATCAACTTTATCAGAACAGATTTATCAGATTTTGAGAAATGATATTTTGACACAAAAGATACCATGTGGAGAAAAGCTCACCCTGAAGGTTCTCCAGGAACGCTTTCAGGTAAGTTCTACCCCGATCCGGGAAGCTCTGACCCGGCTGACCCAGGATCAGCTGGTTTCTTATTATTCTAATGTAGGCGTCCGGGTGATCAACTTTACTGCCGATGATCTCCGGGAAATCTATACTTTTATGGGAGACCTTGACGGACTGGCGATCCGTTATGCTTCTGCCTCTCCGGATCAGGAAAAATTACAGGCAGAGGTCACAGAGATTCTGGAAAAGGAATGTGCTGCTGCCAAAGCCGCTGATGTGCAAACCTGGAACCGGTATTCCGACGAATTCCATCTCGTTTTTTTACCGCTACTGCAACAACTCCAGACTTGCAGAGTCCGCCGAACGGCTGCGAAGCGGGATTTCTATTTTTTCCAACCAGTACTGCCGGGAAACCGTGATCCAGACTCGGATCTATGAGGAACATCTGGCTATTTTTCAGGCTTACAAAGATGGCGATATTGAAAAAGCCGTCCAGATGATGAAAACACATCTGAACGACTCCCTG